>Ga0308166_1000208_pt1 | contig 105076 bp, 104 predicted proteins | sample PhyCR2_2_FD_202137 | JGI IMG/M metagenome (GOLD analysis project Ga0308166, IMG submission 202137) | Phyllosphere microbial communities from UC Gill Tract Community Farm, Albany, California, United States - DLSLCC.R2 | ecosystem: Host-associated > Plants > Phyllosphere > Unclassified | place...
AGAGGTGAATGCCGCATACTATGCTTTGCGTGACAGGATCGATGCGCTTCATCTTCTGGTGGAAACACCGCCGTCGCCATACGCCACCGTCATCAATCAGCTGAATGCGCTTACGGATCAATATAATGTGCTGCTGGTAAACCGTAAGGATACGGCTGCTTCGGAGAATGGTGCTAGAACTGAGATGTGAAAAGTGAGAAGTAAAATGTAAAAAGGATTGGTAGGACAAAATGAAGTGTCGGTCTTATTAAATATCAAAATATATTTCCTTAGCTATTTTTAAAACCTTATCAAAAAAGCATCAAACAAAAAAGGCTGCATTACCAAAAATGCAGCCTGTATTTTAGATTCTAAAGCCCTATGCTTTAGTTAGTTCATTTTTAAAATTTTCAATAGTCGTTCTATACATTTCCTCATAGATAGGAAGAATGTTTTTCAGATCAAATTTAATGGCCTGTTCTTTCGCATTTTTCTTCATTTCTGCTAAAAGTTCTTCATTGCTCAGCAGTTTAATGGTATAGTTGCTCATGGCCTCTACGTTTCCGATTTCCGCTAAAAATCCGGTTTCACCCTGGATGTTCACTTCCGGAATTCCTCCCGCGTTGGAACTTATAACCGGTGTATAGGCAGCCATCGCTTCCAGTGCGGCAAGACCAAAACTTTCCTGTTCCGAAGGCAGTAAAAATACATCGGATAGCTGAAGTATTCTGTACAGGTCATTCACTTTCCCAAGCAGACGGATTTTCGAGATCAGCTCCGGATTTTCCTCCAGGAACTGGTTCACCTTTTCCATATCAGGACCTTCACCAATAATGATTAGTTTCGATTTTACCTTTTTCTGTACATTTTTAAAGATCTGAAGTACTTCATCCACCCGCTTTACAGGCCGGAGATTGGAAACGTGGATCAGGATCTTCTCATCCGGATTGGCAAATTGGGTTCTCTGGCAGTCATTAAGCTCATCAAATTCAGAATTATCAATAAAATTGGTAATCACCTGAATTTCTTTTTTAATATTGAAGAATTGGAGCGTATCCTTTTTTAAACTTTCGGATACGGAAGTAATGGCATCCGACTGGTTAATGGAAAATTCTACAGCATGTTTGTAACTTGGATGTTGTCCCACCAGTGTAATGTCTGTCCCGTGAAGTGTTGTAACTAACGGAATATCGTTGTCGTCTTCCTTCAGCATCTGCTTTGCAGTAAATGCGGCGTATGCATACGGAATGGCATAATGGGCATGAAGCAAATCCAGCTTATAGAGGTTCACAACACGGTAGATCATTGAGCTCAGTGCAATGTCATAAGGCTGATACTGGAACAGGGGATAGGTCTGGACATTTACCCTGTGAAAGAAAATATTCGGATTGGTAATATCCAATCTCGCCGGAAGTGCATTGCTGATGAAGTGCACTTCATAACCTTTGTTGGCAAGTGACATTCCCAGTTCTGTTGCTACAATTCCGCTTCCTCCGTAGGTGGGATAGCAAAGTATGCCTATTTTCATTGATGTATTGTTGTTTGATTTTGTAAATATAAATTCACTTTATTTTTCGGCTGCAGTCTCAAGGTCAATTCCTATTCCTGCCTGTAGTTTTTGATTTACCAAAACAGGAAGCCTGCCCCATATTTTTGAATTTCCTTTGAGTGCATTGGCCGTAGCCGTCATAGAGTCGTCGTTGTTTTCATAGGAAACCAGTACTGTTGAGATGTCTGAGATATCAATATCTTTCAGAGCATAAGGGCTTCCGAAAACATTCAGTATAACATTTTGATTTTTTGATAATTCATATAATATCTTTTTCGATGCCTCTGAAATTTTGTAAGATTTGTAGGCTGTGGAATTGTCCTTATGAAGCCCGACAATCACTGTAGAATTCGCAGGAATTGTACTGATCTCATTTGCTTTTTTAATCATGATTTGAGATCCCATAGCATTAGCAAAGGTTTGATAAGGAGCTTCCTCCAGAGGGACATAATAGATTGTATTTCCTTTCAGGGGAAGCAGTTTTCTATCATCTTTCAATAATGTTAAAGCATTCGCATATAAATTCTGAACCAATGTTTTATGAGAATCATTGTTTAAATCTGAATTGATGTTTTCAGGATTTTTCGGGCTGTACTTATCCAAGCCTAAGAAATATTTTGTCAGAAGGATTTTCTTTACACTTTCTTCAACCCTTGACTGCGGAATTTCACCATTATCAATAGCCTTCTGAATGAGTTTTTTTCCTTCTGCAACGCCCTGAGAGAAAAGCATAATGTCATTTCCGGCTTTGAAAGCCATCGCATCAAGTTCTCCCGGCTTATATTTGCTGGCCACTGCATTCATGTTTAATGCATCGGTAATGATAAGTCCTTTATAGCCTAATTTTTCTTTTAATAAACCGGTAATAATATTTTTGGAGACCGAAGCAGGAGTTCCTTTTCCTGATTCTAAAGTAGGAACATATAAATGAGCTACCATTACCCCTCCGATGCCTTCTTTCATCAGTGCTTTAAAAGGAGCTAATTCAATAGTATTAAGCCTGTCGATATTGTGGGAAATTACCGGAAGATCAAGGTGAGAATCTGTGCTGGTGTCTCCATGTCCAGGAAAATGTTTAATAGCCGCCAGAATATTATTGTCCTGAAGTCCACTTGCATAAGCAGATGCAGAACTGATAACATTGCTTACTTCAGAGCCGAAGCTTCTGTTTCCGATAATGGGGTTATCAGGATTTGTATTGACGTCAACTACCGGCGCAAAATCCCAGTTGATTCCCATTCTGTGGCAGTCTTCAGCTATTTTGGCAGACATCTGGCGGATCAGGCTTTTATCCTGAATAGCTCCCAAAGTCATTGCCCAAGGAAATTTGTGTGCGGCAGCAATTCTTTGGAACAATCCCCATTCCGCATCCATCCCGATCATTAAGGGAATTTTGGATTTTTGCTGGAATTCATTAACCAGATTGATTTCTCTTGCAGCATCGTCCTGCATCAGGATAAGACCGCCAATCTTTTCATTTATAACAATATTCCGTACGGTATTGATCTCATTTTCACCTTTATTAGTATATAATGCAATGATAAAAAGCTGTCCGAGCTTTTCCTGCTGTGAAAGATTTTTGTATGTTTTATCAACCCAATGATTAGCTTTTTTCATATCTTCCCTGGAAAGGTTTTTCGGGACATACTGTGCCGCAATTTTTGGGCAGAATAATGAGATAATAAAGATTGATGTACAGACCAGTTTCTTCATAATTTTGAATAATAACAAAAATACAATTAAAAAGATGATGAAAACAATGTTTTTAAGTTTTTTGGTATATGATTTGAATACGCTTTATAAATAACAAGAACAATTAAACTTTTATAAAATGAAAAAATATCTTCCAATTTTGCTGTTAGCTTTTGTAAGCTTATTTATATTCAGCTGTGATGATAATGATAACGTTGTGGGAGACGGCGATACTTACCCTAAAATGAGAGATGTAAGTGGAAGCTTTACCAATGCAAACGGATATTCCTTTACAGTTCCGATTAATATACAAAATACAGATGTTGTATTAATATACAGAAGAGATCCTGCAGCAAGTAATGCATGGCAGTTAATTCCAAAGACCTATTATTTGTCAGGTGGAAGAGAGCTCGATTACAATGCTTTGTTTGATTCTCAAAATGTGGAAATTTACACTGAAGCCAATTTTGATCAGACAACAATGACTTCTTCTGAGGTATCACAGTATCTTACGAGCCAGACTTTCAGAGTAGTTTTGGTTCCTGCAAGCCCTGCGAAAGGTGCATCAGCAGTTGATACAAGTGATTATAATGCGGTAGTGAAATATTATAACCTTGATGAGTCTAAAATAACGACAATCAAAGTTAATTAAGACATATCTTTTCAGTTTTTTATAATTACAAAAAAGCTCCGGAATTAATTCCGGAGCTTTGCTTTTTATTTATCATTTTCATCCAATAAATGGCCAAAATAATCTTTCTTTGTCTGCAGATAACCTCTGCTGATTTCATTGGCAGGAATTTGTAAAGGAATTCTGGAATTAAGATGAATATTGCTTTCTTCTACATATTTTACCTTTTCAGGATTATTGGTAAGAAGATTAATATCTTTTATATCCAATAAATTAAGAATTTCAATAGCAACACCAAAGTTTCTGTCATCTGCAGGGAGTCCCAGCTTTAGATTGGCTTCTACTGTGTCAAATCCTTTTTCCTGTAAAGAATATGCTTTTAACTTGTTAATGATCCCGATATTTCTGCCTTCCTGGCGAAGGTAGATAATAACTCCTCCATTTTCATGGATATATTTCATGGCTGCATCCAATTGCTGCCCACATTCGCATTTTTTTGAATGGAAAACTTCTCCGGTAATACATTCTGAATGGAAACGCACATTTACAGGTTTTGAAAAATCTGTTTTATCTGCGACAATAGCCATATGAGGCATCCAGTCATTCTCATTTTCGGATAAAGCAATCATTCGGAAAGTACCATATTCCGTAGGAACATTGGACTCCGCCTGAATTTTAATCATTGATACCCTTAGTTAGTTTAATTTGCTTTAATATAATCTTCAATTGCAGAAACATTGGTTTTTAATCTTACCAGATACCGGTTCAGGATTTCATTATCATCCTTGTTAAGACTTGTTCTCAGCTTCTGAACTTTTTTATAAGATTTTTCAAAGTCTTTTAAAGCTTTATTTTTCCCGCTCAGATTATCTGCATCTATCGCATAAAGATAGTTTTGCAGGCTGTACTTCAAAGTAATGATTTCGCTGTTTAGAGCTGTATTTTTGAATTTGGGAAAAGTAGCGATCAGATTGGAAATTTCGGAAGCATTCACGTTACTTTTTACATTAATATCAATGCTGTTTTTTGTTCCTTTATCGGAATCTGATCCTTTGGTGTCGCTATAAAAGCCGGTAGACAACGGAGAAAAGTTTTGTTTTTCCGTTGCACAAGATGTTATAATTAGTAATACCCCAAAAAAAAGTAATCGTTTCATTTTTGTTGCCCCTTTTGATACAGGACTGGGTTAAGACTTTCATCATTGTACATTTTCATTTGTTTGTACACTTTCATCTTAACATCACCGTTCTCAATATCAGTAAGCAACTGATTAATAGAAGTTGAAAGATCTTCATGCTGTGCGAGAAGAACATCTAATTTTGCCTGGCAGTTGGCTCTGTGCTCTTCGGAAGCCGAATCTCTGTTTGCCTCTAACGACATATGATAAACCTTGAGTGCGAGAATTGATAATCTGTCTACCGCCCATGCGATAGTTTCAGTATTGATTTTTGCGTCAGGTTTAGGAGTTACACTTTCATATTTTTTAAGAAACCAGCTGTCTATAAATTCTACCAGATCAGTTCTTTTCTGATTGGAGGCATCTATTGCCCTCTTTAATTGGAGTGCTTCAGCCGGATCAATATTTTCATCTCTAATTATATCTTCCAAATGCCATTGAACGGTATCAATCCAGTTTTTTGCATACAAAATCCGTTCCAAAGTATCTTTTTCGAAAGGATTATTAATTAGAGTGTTAACGTCATCATACACGTGATAATCTTCAATAGATTTGTTGAAGACTTTCCATGCGGTCTCTGTAAAATTCATCAGATTATAAGAATTTTTAGTTGCTTGAAGGATTATTGTTGGTGTTTTTATTTTCAGCACCCGGTTTGTCTTCTTCCTTTACCGCATCTTTAAATTCTTTAATACCTGAACCAACTCCTCTCATTAATTCAGGGATTTTTTTACCACCGAAAAGTAAAAGAAGAATGATGGCTACGATCAGGATGTGTTGCCAAGATAATGACAATATTGTTAATGTATTCATTGCTAAATTTTTTACAAAGTTAATCTTTTTTAATAAGAAACCCAACCTAAAGGATCAACAGGTGTGCTTCCGTTCCATACCTGGAAATCAAGGGTGTACGTTCCGTCAAAATCCTGGCCGATCACCCCTACCGGAGTTCCTGCCGAAACCTGTTGCCCTTTGGAAACACTTACATTTCCAAGATTGGAATAAATAGTAAAATAATTACCGTGCTTCAGGATAACGGTTTTGGTACCGTCACTGTTTGCCAATACCGAAGAAACAGTTCCTGGGAATACTGATTTTGCTCGTGTTCCAGAAGGTACTGAAATCTTGATGCCGTTGTTTTCCTCGTCAATATTTTTAAATACCGGATGCGGATGTCTTCCGAAGCGGTGTGTGATCTGTCCTATTTTATCAGCAGGGTAACCTAATCTACCTTTATTGTCGGCAAAATTATTTCCTGCAACAGTTGTTACCCCGTAGTTGGTCATTGCTTTTGTTTCAGCGGCCTTTTTGTCGTCTTCTTTCTTTTTTGCCAGTGCGGCTTCTGCAGCTCTTGCCGCAGTAAGTTTATCGGAGGCCTCTCTTGCTTTTGCGGCTGCTTCATCAGATGCCTTTTTAGCGGCCACTTTTCTGGCTTCATCTCTTGCTGTTGCTTCGGATCTTGCAGCGTCTTCATTTCTTTTTCTTTCTTCTTCGGCTTTTTTTGCGGCGAGTTCAGTTGCCTTTCTCGCTTCAGCTTCTGCCGCTCTTCTTTCTTTTTCAAGTGCTTCTGCACGAGCTTTGTTTTCCGCTTCAATTCTGGCTTTTTCTCTTTCAGCAGCAATTTTGGCAAGACGAATTTTCTCCGCTTCAGCTTTTTTTCTCACTTCCTCTTCCGCTTTGGCAATTCTGATTTCTTCGGCGATAATTGATCTGATCTGTCCTTCCAGTGCTTTGGATTGTGACTGCTTTTGTCTGAGTTCTGATGTAAGTTTGGATTCGTTTTTCTTAAATTCTGCTACAAGCTGTTCTTTTTGAGCCTTTTCCGCATTAATGGTTGTTAAATCTTTCTGCTGATTGGCAAGAAGATTGGCTTTTTCTTTTACAGAATTCTGTTTCTGGGTGATAGATTGTTTGATTTTTGCTGCAGCGTTAGTGATTTCCGCAGCTTTCTTGTCTTGATAATCGGAGTACTGCTTTAAATACTGAACCCTCCTTATTGCTTCTCCCAGATTTTTGGCTGAAAGAATAAAAGTCACTTTATTTTGTACCCCTTTATTTTTGTACGCATTTACAAGAACTTTAGCATAATTCTCCCTTAGAATTTTAAGCTCTCTGTTCTGGCGGTTGATTTCCAGCTGACGAAGGTAGATTTCGTCTTCAATAAATCTTTTTTCCTTTTGAGTATTATTGTAAACCTTTTCTCTCAATACAAGCTTTTTATTGACATTGTCAAGATAGGCTATGGAAAGCTTGGATTCATTTCTTGTCTTTGCTAAATCTGTGTTTATCTGAGCAATTTGTTTTTTAAGTTCAGCATTTTGCTTTTGCAGTTGTTCTTTTTTACCGCTTTGTCCATAATGCAGTCCGAACAATAAAATACCTATTAAAAAGCTAAATTTTTTAATCATTTAATTTCGATTTTCTTATAACTGGACGGCACAGAATATGGTGTATCCATCCTCGAAAAATCAAATTTCGTATTTTCCAGTAAAATCTGACTGCTTTTTGAGCCTTTTATAATTATTTTAACATTTTTGGGCAAACGGATTGCGTTGATTTCTTCCCAATTGCTATACGATACGTCAAGCTCATCAGGAGACAGGACATCCTTAAGGTTTACATTCAGCAAATCATAATTGGTATCGTAGTTTAATACAATTTTATACTCTCTTGTTCGTTCTTCGGTCTCGATTTTCTGATTGGTATTGGATGCCATTCTGAAGCCCTGAGAATTCTGGGTTAATGTAAACTGTGAGTCGTTGATTTTTACGAAAGTCCGTCCTAAAAGAATTTTTTCCAGGGATTTATAATCAATGAAATTAACATTCAGGAGGTTATTAAGGTAATCGAAATCGGAATCAATATACGTTTTACTGGTTTTATCCTGCCCTTTTATTCCTTCCGGAGTAGCAATTCCCCGGGCCACCGTGATGATAAATGCCTGGAGATTCATCCATACTTTTTTGTCTTTTTCAATATAAATAGTGGCATCTAACGTAGGAATGAAACTTCCGGTTTCCACATTTACTTTACTGTTGATTTTAATCTGCTCAAACTGTACAGGAGGAATCACGTGTTCAAAAAACGGAAGTTTATTTCTTATAGGTTCATTGATATCCTTTGGATTCTGGTTGTCTTCCAATACAAATGTGCTGTCTGCTTTTATGTTTTTATTTGCTTTTCGAGCTGCATTTCTCGTTTTACAAGATGTTACAGCAAAAAGCAATAATAGTACTATGATCCAGTTTTTCATGTATTTACCTTTCAATTTATAAAAATTACTTTGCAATATTAACGCCAAACCACACAAAACATTTCGTGTGGTCTGAAGATAGTTATTTGCTTTGAATTTTTTTATTTTGGTATAATTATTTCGATAGGAAATCAAGGACGGAATAATCTCCTAATGAAATTTCTCTTGATACTCCGAAATACTGCGCAGAGTTTCCAATCATAGAATTGGAAAGATTTCCGTGATTAATCTGAGTATTTTCCTGAATCAGGGAATTTTCAATATTGGAATTAACGATCACCGTATTATTTCCTAATGAAACTCCCGGACCCACTTTTGAGTTGGAGATTTTTACATTTTCACCAATAAAGCATGGCGGAATAATTAATGAATTCTCAATTTGTGCCGAAGCGGGATATTGGGACATTGCTTCCTGTTCGTAAGCAAGGATTTTGCTGTTGGTTTCTACGGTAGCATTCTTATTTCCGCAATCCATCCAATCGTTTACTTTTCCTAAAGTGAATTTTGCACCTTTTGCACGGAGATTTTCCAAAGCGGTAGTAAGCTGGTATTCTCCGCCGTTTTTAATATTATTATCCATGAGGTAATTGATCTCATCCATCAGCTTTTCTGCGCTGTTGAAATAGTAAATCCCGATAATGGCAAGGTCTGAAACAAAGGTTTGCGGCTTTTCGACAAAATCGGTAATAAATCCGTAGTTGTCTAATTTTACAACCCCGAAAGCGGAAGGATCTTCTACGCTCTTTACCCAGATTACCCCGTCCGAATTTTTATCCAAAATAAAATCTGCACGGAAAAGAGTATCGGCAAAAGCGATCACTACATTACCGCTCATTGATTGTTCTGCACATTTAATGGCATGAGCAGTACCAAGAGGATCGTTCTGGTAATAGATGCTTCCTTTGGCTCCCAATTTTTCAGCAATCTGAATAAGGGATTTTTCAATCTCCGGACCAAAATCTCCGATGATAAAAGCCACTTCTTCAATTTCTTCCCCCGCTACTTTTGCAATATCTTCTACCAGCCTTTGTACAATTGGTTTTCCAGCAATCGGGATTAAAGGTTTCGGAACGGTAAGAGTATGTGGACGTAATCTGGAACCACGTCCAGCCATAGGAACGATAATTTTCATAAATTATATAAGTATGTTTTTTTAATGGTTGTTTAATTTTTTATAAAGATAGCAATAAAAGGGTAGTATTTCGGCAGTTTTAATATTATTTAAAACAGAAACCATACGCAGCAAATTAGGGACCAAATTTTATTTTTTGATTCTTGAGAGAAGCATGTCTTTTTCAGAATAAATGAGAATACCTGCATAAACTAGGAAAAATAAGTTTCCGATCCAGAGATTATAGTCAAAGAACTCTACAATAACATAGCTGAAGACCGCCAGGAGAACAACGAAAAAAGAAATTTTCTTCATTCGGTAAGGAATAGGATAGTATTTCTGGCCCAAAAAATACGATAAGACCATCATAGTAAAGTACGCAGCCAGTGTAATCCATGCTGAAACCATAAAACCATATTGTCTTAGCAATACGAGATTTAAAATAATTGTAATAATGGCGCCAATCCAGGAAATATAGGTTCCCACTCTTGTTCTGTCAGTCACTTTGTACCACGTGGAAAGATTGTAATATATTCCGAAAAAAAGATTGGCAATAACGATAATAGGAATAATATTTAAGGCAATCCAGTATGAACTGTTGGGAACCAGTAAAAGCTTGAGCCATGAAACATTGGCAATAATTCCCAAAGCCACTACCGATGCAAAAAATGAGAAATATTCTGTTACTTTTGCATAGGTTTTTTTTGCGTTTTCATTGTTCATTTGTTTGAAGAAAAACGGCTCAATTCCCATTCGGTATGCGGTAACGAAGAGGGTCATTAAAACGGCCATTTTATAGCATCCGCCATAGGCTCCGGCATCTCCGTCTTCAATAATGAATTTCTGGATGAATTTATCAAAATTTTCATTGACCATAAATGCCAGTCCGGCAATCATAATCGGCCAAGAATATTTGAGCATCTGGAAGAAGAGTTCTTTTGAAAACTGCAGCTTCACCTTCAGGATAACCGGTAAAACCAATATGACACCTAAAAAGCTGGCCGCCAGATTACTGTAAAACGGATAGGAAACTTTTTCTTTTAAGCCTAATTTTAAACTGAATTCCTGCGGAATATAAAGAAATAATGCAATAGCAAAAGCACTCTGGAAGACAGCCTGTATTACTCTTACCGCAGTATATTTTATCGGTCTGTTGTGAAATCTGAACCAGGCCAGCGGGATTACAAGAATATTGTCAAAGAATGCGATCCAGGCAAACCAGCGAATAAACTCCGGTGTTTCCGAATATCCGAAAACATTGGCGATGGGCTGATTAAACAGCAATACCAACACCAGAAAAACAGTTGATAAACCTGTTAAAAACCAGAAAGAAGTATTGAAAACCTTCTGTTCATTATCTTTATCGGATGAAAACCTGAAATAAGCCGTTTCAAAACCAAAAGATAAAACGATATTAACAAACGATATCAGCGCATAGAGATTGGTAAAAATGGCAAACGCACTGTTGTCAATATTTTTAATAAAAAGGTAATTCAGTAGTACAACAATGATCCTCGGCATAATCGCCCCGATTCCGTATATAATCGTTTCGTTGAGAAGTTTCTTCAAAATCTGAAATTTTATGCAAATGTAAATATTTAGAAATTGATTTTTATCGACGGTATAAAAATTCATCCATAAACCTTATTTTTGAAAAACTTTGTCAAAATTCAACTTTGATAAAGCTGATCGTTAAACTTCCGGATAATTTCTAAAAAAGTATAAATGAAGACCCTAATTAAAAACGTAAAAATTGTCAACGAAGGAAACATTATTGAAGGTGATGTATTCATTGAAAATGATGTGATTTCCAAAATTGATTCAGCTATTTCAGTCGAGGCAGATCGCATTATTGACGGCTCAGGAAAGTATCTTTTACCGGGAGTGATCGATGATCAGGTGCATTTCCGTGAGCCTGGCCTTACGCATAAAGGTGATATTGAAAGTGAATCCCGGGCAGCTGTTGCAGGTGGAACCACCAGCTTTATAGAACAGCCTAATACGGTTCCCAATGCCGTAACCCAGGAATTATTAGCGGATAAATATAAAATTGCTTCTCAGAAATCATATGCCAACTACGGTTTTATGATGGGAGGGACAAATGATAATCTGGAAGAAATCTTAAAAACCAATCCGAGAAACGTTCCGGGGATTAAGTTATTTTTAGGTTCTTCCACAGGAAATATGCTGGTGGATAATCCCGAAACGCTGGAAAATATTTTCAGCAATACGAAAATGCTGATTGCCGTTCATTGTGAAGACGAAGCAACGATCAGAGCGAATACTCAAAAATATATGGACGAATACGGCGAAGATATTCCCGTGAAATTTCATCATCTGATCAGAAGTGAAGAAGCCTGTTATAAATCTTCCTCAAAAGCTGTCGAGCTGGCGGAAAAAACAGGAGCTCGACTTCATATTTTTCATTTGTCCACAGCAAAAGAGTTGGCGCTTTTCAGAAATGATATTCCTTTAAAAGATAAAAAAATCACGGCGGAAGTTTGTGTTCATCATTTGACTTTCACCAACGAGGATTATGAAACCAGAGGTTCGCTCATCAAATGGAACCCGGCTGTAAAAACCCAGCACGATAAAGACGGACTCTGGGAAGCATTATTAGATGACAGAATTGATGTGATTGCAACCGATCATGCGCCACACACCTGGGAAGAAAAACAGAATGTTTACACAAAATGTCCTTCTGGAGCGCCTTTGGTGCAGCATTCTTTGGTGGTGATGCTGGAAAATTATAAAAACGGAAAGATTTCTTTAGAGAGAATCGTTGAAAAAATGGCTCATAATCCGGCAATTTTATTCAGAATTGAAAAAAGAGGTTTTATCAGAGAAGGATATAAAGCTGATTTGGTTTTAGTAGATCTGAATGAAAATTGGACAGTAGAAAAAGAAAATATCCTTTACAAATGTGGTTGGAGCCCGATGGAAGGGATGAATTTCCATTCTAAAGTTACCCACACTTTTGTAAATGGAAATTTAGTCTACGAAAACGGAAAGATCAATGAACAGAAATTCGGGGAGCGTTTGCTTTTTGAAGTTGAATGATAAATATAAATAACACAATATCAATAGGAGCGGGCTTTAGCCCGCTTTTCATTTATAAATAATCAAAACGGCTTTAGCCAACAATCTATTAAAAAAGGGAAGCTTACAAAATTTAAGCCTCCCTTTTTAAATTATATCTGAAAAATTAATCAATGGTAATTCTTTCAATGGCTTTTTCCATAGACGTTTCCTGAATTCCCGGAATCGATAGACCTTCTGCCCGGAAAACGGAGACATCCGAAACACCGTAAAATCCAAAAACATTTTTAATATAAGGAACATTGGAATCATATATTTGGAAAGGACCCTCAGAATAAATATTTCCTGATGTAAAAGCAATGTATAATTTTTTGTTATTCAATAAACCTTTCGGCCCGTTTTCATCATATTTAAAAGTATATCCTGCTCTGGAAGTAAAGTCAAAATAGGCTCTGAGCGATGCCGGAACCGAGAAGTTGTACATAGGAGAATCAATTACAATTATATCTGCTTCCTGCAGTTCTGAAATCAGACCCGTTGAATATTCATTAATTTCTTCCTGTTCCGGTGAATGGCTTTCTGCCGGTGTAAAAAAAGTATTGATGTGGATCTCTTCCAAAATGGGAACAGAATTCTTTGTAAGATCACGCTCTTTTACCACAGCATCCGGATATTTTTCCTTAATTTTTTCAACAACCGCTTTTCCCAGTTTTCTGCTGGCTGAAACTTCCATTCTAGGGCTTGAAATAATGTGAAGTATGTTTTTCATTTTTTTTAAATTTTAAAATTCTTCAGCAAAATTATCTACATTTGCTTATCAAAAGTTAGTAGTAAACAAAAGGTTAGCAGTAACCTTTCGGTTAGTTAAAATTTGAAATTATGGAAAATACGGTTGTTTTTGACGAACCTTTGACGGCTGAAGGATGCAGCGGACATCTTTCCTCGGTAGAAGATGCCATCTACGTAATTGGCGGAAAATGGAAGCTGAAAATCATTATTGTTCTGCAGGAAAACGGTAATATCAGGTTCAATGAGCTGCAAAGGAATATTCCGGGTATTTCGGCAAGAGTACTTTCTAACGAGCTGAAAGATCTGGAATTGAACGGTTTTGTAAAAAGAGTGGTACACGCGGAGCAAACGCCTGTAATCGTAGAATATATTTCAACAGATTACAGCAAAACGCTCAAGCCTGTGATTATGGCCCTTTCCGATTGGGGAAGAAATCATAAAAATAATATCCGCGAAGACGTTTTTAATTAAACGACTGCCGAAATTCCAGCGGCGACATCTTCGTTTTCTTTTTAAAAAGCGTACTGAATGACTGCGCATGCTCGAATCCCAGCTCATAGGCAATTTCACTTATCGAAAGCTCTGTTGTTGAAAGCTTTTCCTTGGCTTTACTGATCAGCTTTTCGTGAATATGCTGCTGTGTATTTTGCCCGGTATGAACCCTCAAAAGATCGCTCAGGTAATTTGCCGAAAGATTCATGGCTTCTGCGATTTGCTGAACAGTAAGCAGTTCTTTTTCAGCTGAATTATCATTAAAATAATCATTCAGAAAAGCTTCAAATTTTGCCAGAAGATGATGATTTCCGCTTTTTCGGGTAATAAACTGCCTTTCATAAAATCGTTTGGAATAATTCAGCAATAACTCAATTTGTGACAGAATAATTTCCTGGGTATGATGATCAATGTGCTGGCATTCTTTATCAATCTTAAATAAGATTTCAAGCAGGTCATTTTCCTCATCTTCAGATAAGTGCAGCGCTTCATTGACGGCGTAAGAAAAAAATCCGTAGGAAGAAATGGTTTTTGCCAGGGAATGTTTCAGGAGAAAATCTTCGTGGAAAATCAACAGGTAACCTGTGTTTTTGCAATCCATCGTCTGCAGATCCAGATACTGAACCTGGTTGGGCGCTGTAAAACTCAACACCCCTTTATCATAATCGTAATGCTGTTGTCCGTATTTTATTTTTCCTGTAGCGTTCCGTTTCAGGGCCACACAGTAATAATGGCTCACAAAGCCTTTCCATACTTCATCTTCAATAAAAATACTTTCCGAAAGGTTGACCACGCTTACCATCGGATGTTTCGGTTCCGGAAGCGACAAAAGTCTGTGAAAATGGGAAATAGATTGTATGGTGTTCATACCTAAGGTTTATAATAGTAAAGGTAACAATTATTTGGATTCTTCAAACCGTCTTGGATTTGGGCGCCTTTTTCCGTCTTCCACTCCCGCTTTTTTGCTTCACTTCGTTGCGCAAAAAGAGCTCCGTTCAAGCCGGGGCGCATAAAAGTACTGTTTTATAAACCTAACAGGTTTCAAAAACCTGTTAGGCTTGAATTATTATGAATTTTAATTTAAAGATTTAACTTTTGAAAAAGGAAATACTAATAATCCAAGAGTCCCATCCCGAATTCATCGTATGTCGCTCCCGTATCCGTTCCCAACGGCACAATACTTTCAAGCTTCTCAATATCAGATTCGCTTAACTGAATGCTTGCTGCTTCAATATTCTGTTCAAGATATTTTCTGCGTTTCGTTCCCGGGATCGGAACAATTCCTTTGCTGATGATCCAGGCAAGAGCCAATTGGGAAGAAGTAATTCTTTTTTCTTCTGCCATTGCTTCAATTGCTTCCACCAGCTCAATATTTTTATGAAAATGCTGTTCCTGAAAACGCGGAATTCCTCTTCGGAAATCATTTTCCGGCAAATCATCAATGGAACGAATCTGTCCGGATAAAAATCCTCTTCCCAGCGGTGAATAGGCTACAAAACCAATTCCCAATTCATTCAGCGTTTTGATGACGCCCTTTTCTTCAACGGTTCTTTCAAACAAAGAATATTCGCTCTGAACTGCCGAGATCGGATGAATAGCATGTGCTTTCTTTACGGTTTCAGAAGATACTTCAGACAACCCAATATAACCGATTTTACCTTCCTTTACCAGATCGCTCATGGCGCCAACCGTTTCTTCCACCGGAACATTCTTATCCAGTCGGTGCATATAATACAGGTCGATGTAATCGGTTTTCAGATTTTTGAGTGAGCGTTCAACAGATTTTTTAACATAATCTTTACTTCCGTTGATTTTCCAGGTAATCTGTTCGCTGTCATCAATTTCCCAACCAAATTTGGTGGCGATGATATACTGGTCACGATTGCCTTCAATTGCTTTTGCAATAAGCTGCTCGTTTTTAAAAGGACCGTACAGATCTGCCGTGTCCAGAAAATTTCCGCCCAGTTCCAAAGAACGGCGAATGGTGGCAATCGCCTCCTGTTCATCTGCCGGTCCATACATATTGGCATCTCCAAATCCTGTCATTCCCATACATCCTAAACCAATGTTCGGGATGATGAGTCCCTGGCTTCCTAATTTTACCTGATTCAATTTCATATTGTTGATTTTTATTGATACAAAATTGAAGAGAAATTAAGAACCGGATGTATGCAAAATGAAGATTGTCGTATGCAAATTACAGATGAGCAGAATTTAATCTCATTTTTATCATTGAAAATAGTGTTTAAAAGCTATTTCTTTGCCTTTGAACTCATATAAAAACTAAGCTTTCCACCCTTCATAATATCAGTATGTTTCAGTGTGAAATTTGTAATTTCCTTTCCATTCAACAGGATTTTTTGAACATACACATTTTTCGGACTTTGATTAATCGCTTCGATCTCAAAAGTTTTTCCGTTTTCTAAATTCAAAATCGCATGGTCGATTGCCGGACTTCCAATGGCATACTCTTCCGAACCCGGAGCAACCGGATAAAATCCAAGCGAACTCAAAATATACCAGGCGCTCATTTGTCCTGCATCGTCGTTTCCGCCTAATCCATCTGGAGTTGCTTTATATTGCATTTCAAGAATTCTTCTGATCTGCGCCTGGGTTTTCCAGGGCTGTCCTGCCCAATTATAAAGATAAGCAACGTGATGTGCCGGTTCGTTTCCGTGGACGTAGCCTCCGATAATGCCTTCTCTTGTAATGTCCTCTGTATCTGCAAAAAACTCGTCAGGCAAATGCATGGTAAATAATTCATCCAGCTTGGAGGCAAATTTTTTCTTTCCGCCCATAAGCTGAATTAATTCATCCGGATTATGAGGTACGAAAAAAGTATAATTCCATGAATTTCCTTCAATAAAGCCCTGTCCGTGCGTACTTAGCGGATTAAAATCTTTTTTAAAGCTGCCGTCTGCGAGACGAGGACGAATGAATCCATTACTTTTATCAAAATTATTTTTCCAGTTTTCGGAGCGTTTGATGAATTGGTTATAAATTTCTGTTTCGCCTAAATGTTTCGCCAGCTGTGCAATCGCCCAGTCGTCATAAGCATATTCCAGCGTGTTGGAAACCGAAGTTCCGTTTTTTTCCGAAGGAATATATCCTAAATCAATATATTGCCCGATACCTTCATAATCTCTTTTGTTAGCTGTAGCAACACAGGCTGATAGGGCTGCTTTTGCGTCACCGTCATAATTTCCTTTAATAATGGCATCTGCGACAACGCTTACGCTGTGATAGCCGCTCATACACCAGTTGTCATTGGCGTAATGTGACCATATCGGAAGCATTTTCATAGAAAACTGATCATAATGTGCCATCATGGATTTCACCATATCGCCGTTTCTTTTTGGCTGAATAATATTAAAAAAGGGATGTAGTGCACGATAAGTATCCCAAAGTGAAAAAGTAGTATAATTGGTGAAGCTTTCTGCCGGGTGAATATTTTGATCCAAACCTTTGTATTCTCCGTTTACATCCATATATGTGGTTGGATTGATGAAGGTATGATACATCGCCGTATAAAAATTCGTTTTCTCAGTATCTGAACCTTTAATGACGATTTTATTAAGCTCATTATTCCAGATTTCCTGGGTTTGTTCTTTTACCTGATCAAAAGATAAATTTCCGGCTTCTTTTTCAAGATTTTCCAGGGCATTGGCCTGGCTTACCGGTGAAATGGCTAATTTAATTTCAATCGCTTCATTTTCTTCCGTATCAAAATCAAAATACATTTTCAGGTTTTTTCCTGCGATTTCGGGGAAATTTTTAGTCTGGTCGAATTTTCTCCAGAATCCATTATAAACCTGCTTCCCATCATAATTCTTCTGTCCGTAAGATTTGAAAGGCTTTGAGAATTTCATGGCAAAATAAACGGTTCTCGTTCTTGCCCAGCCGTTGGTCTGACGATAGCCGGTAACAGTGTTTTCGTTTTCCACCCGAACATAAGTCCAGATATTTTTTCCTTCATAATTATAGATTCCGGACATCAGATCAAAAATAATATGCGCCTGATCCGACTTCGGAAAAGTGTATCGATGGACGCCAACTCTTGTTGTTGAGGTTAATTCGGCTAAAATATTATGATCCTCCAGTTTTACTTTGTAATAGCCGGCTTCTGCTTTTTCGTTCTGATGGGAAAATCTACTTCTGTAGCCATTTTCAGGATGGTCTGCTGTTCCGGGATTCAGCTGTAACTTCCCGATAGTCGGCATTATTAGGAAATCTCCCAAGTCTGAATGTCCTGTTCCGCTGAAATGGGTCGAGCTAAACCCTACGATGGTTTTATCTTCGTAGCGGTAACCGGCACAGTATTTATAAACTTCGCCATTGTATTTTCCGTTGAGCTCATAAGCGATGGTATCAGTTTCCGGACTTAGCTGAACGGCTCCGAAGGGTGCAGTTGCACCGGGATAGGTATGGCCCATTTTTTCTGTACCGATCAAAGGATTAACAAATTGTATTAATTTTTCAGATTTTTGGGCATTGGTAAATGCGCCGAAAAACAAAAGAATAAAAACAAAAGTTCCGGGATTTTTCATGCAAGAATTTTTTCGATGCATAAATTTAGATAAAATCGAATAATAATGATTTATGGTTTTTGATTAATCAATTATTTTTCAGAAAAACGAAAGCCAATACCATGCAGATTTTCAATGACAATATTTTCTTCTTCTGCCAATACTTTTCTCAATCTGGAAATGAATACATCCAGACTTCGGCCCATGAAATAATCATCATCGCCCCAGATGGCTTTCAGAATGTCCTGTCTTTTCAGGACGGTATTTTTATTACGGATAAAATAAAACAGCAGATCAGATTCTCTTTGGGTAAGGGTGATCATGTTTTGGGCGTCCTGCAACGTATAGTTTTTAGGATCAAAAGTATATTTTCCTACTTTGAATTTTGATGGAGAACTACCTGTTTTCTTAGATCTTCTGAGGAAGACTTCGATCTTCAGAATCAGCTCTTCAATGCTGAAAGGTTTTACGAGGTAATCATCGGCCCCGATTTTTAACCCTTTGATTCGGTCTTCTTTCAATGCTTTTGCAGAAATGAAAATAATTGGGATCTCAGTATTTTTCTCACGGATCCGTTCTGCCAGTTCAAAGCCGTTAAGTTCGGGCATCATAATATCGAGAAGGCAAATGTCGAAAGTTCCTTGATTAAATGCTTCAAGTGCTGATTTCCCATCACGGTAGCATGAAATATCATAATAGTTTTCCAGGCTGTCCTGAATCAGGAAGGCAATTGTTTCATCATCTTCAGCATACAGAATTTTAGATTTTTCCATCTCTTTCAAATATTAAAGTGGCAGAGTAAGGGTAATGGTGATTCCTTTATTGGCGTTATTTTCCACTGAAATTTTCCAGTTATGCTGCTGGACAACTTTTTTCACGTAAAATAAACCTAGCCCGAAACCATTCACTTCATCGCTTTTTTGGGTATTCACCCTGTAAAATTTATCAAATATATGAGGAATGTTTTTAGCAGGAATCCCAATTCCGTTATCTTTAAACTTTAAATATAATGCTTTTGAGTCTTTAAATGAAGAAATAAAAATGACGGGTTTGGTATCGCAGTATTTTATGGAATTATCTAAAATATTATAAACAATGTTGGTAAAGTGAAATTCATCGGCAATAATGGAGATGTTGCTGTCGATATCAATTTCTACAGAAAGATCTTCATTCTTGTGTTTTATGTTGTCAATAATTTCCAGAATAAAAGGCAGTAAAACAATTCTTTGCGGTTTGAGAGATAATCCGGCAGCGTCATTTTTGGCAATATTGAGAATTTTTTCGATATGACGGTTAAGTTTATAACTTTGCTCTGTAATGATTGAAGTATAGGTCTGTAGTTTCGGGTTTTCTTTCACAGCATCCTGTTTGGTAAGAGACTCCGAAGCTAGCAATATCGAAGAAAGCGGTGTTTTGAATTCATGCGTCATATTATTGATGAAATCCCGTTGCAGTTCTGCAAATTTTTTCTGCTGAATAATAGTGTAGATTGAATACACATACACCAAAAGAATAATAATTAAAGCAAACGTTAGCAAATACCAGAAACGTAATGAACTGATAAGATACGTTGTTTTGTCCGGAAAACGGATGGAAAAATAGTAAACCAGATTTTTATGTTTGGGAAATCTGATCACTTTTTCACTGGGGCTTTCCTGATGTTTTGAAATAAATTTTCCGTAGACCATCTGGTCGCTGTGGCAATTATACAGCGCATAAACATAATCCGTGTTAATCTGGAAACGGTTAAATTCCGTTTTAAGATAATGTTCCAGTAATTCAGGGTGAAATTCGTTGTTGATATTTACCACATAATAATCATTGGAAATATTCTGTACCGGACTTTCGCTGAAGGATGTTTTTCCACCCGATAGTTTTTCCACCACCTCGAGCAGTGCAATATTAACGGTCTGGTTAAATTTTTTATCTTCAAGATTGTACGCTTGCCGGGTCCACATCAGCTGGGCAATCAATATTCCAATGATCGCAACAAACCCAAGGCTGATGATGATATTGAGTTTCTTTATTTCCATTTTACGAAACAATATTATCCAAAAATAATTATTTATCTTTGGCTATTAACAACTCATTAACAAATGTTTGAAACTGCTTAACATCAAGAAGTTGTTATCACCTTTACATTTGTTGTATTGAAATGCAGAACATATTTCTTTTGTAACAATTAAAATAAAATTTATATCATGAAAAAATTAAAAATTACAGCTCTTTTAGCAGTATTGGCATTCTCTCCATTTTATGCAGGAATCTTCCCGGCTGAAGGTACTCCGGTAGTAAAAGTGCTTGCAGATGCCATTAAATGGAAGTCAGAATCTATTGATGTGGGAAATATCCCTCAGGGAAAACCGAAATTGATCAGATTTGAATTTACCAACACTTCTAAAAAGCCGATTGTTATAGAAAATGTTGCCCCATCTTGCGGGTGTACAACGGCAGACTATACGAAAACGCCTATTCTTCCTGGGAAAAAAGGTTTTGTTGAAGCAAGCTATAATGCGGCAAGTGCAGGCCCTTTCATGAAAACGGTAAATGTTACCACCAGCGACAGCAAAACTCCGAAAACACTTTCTTTTAAAGGTACAGTTGTTGCTTCTTAATTTGGATTAAATTTAATCTTGTTCAATATAAAAAACAGCATGATCATTACTGGTCGTGCTGTTTTTGTTTTCAGAACATTATAAAGTATTTTTTGATATTGAAAAAACTATATTATTTGAAGCAATTTCCGGCTTTCCGCACTCGCTATTTCGTTGGTTTCGGCGCGGCAGCGAAGCTGCCGCGCCGAAACCAACGAAATGAGCTCAAACAAAGCTGCAATCCGGGCTAAGATCAAAGTCATAATTTCAATATCAGGCATTCAAACAATTTTTATCTTTTCCAGGAAATAGATAATCATCTTTCCTCTGACTTTTTTGCAATCTTTTGAACTCTTTTCTACGATCAATCTTTACCTCTATTGCGGTAAAAAACAAAAAATAAATTATTTACCGCATTATTTCTTAGCTCTTTTTAAAGGACAGCATATCAATAATTAGTATTTTTAAGAAAAAATAAACCGTATGAACGTATATACACAACCCATGTTACGCGAAGATGCTTTAAAAGATAAAGTAGCTATCGTTACCGGCGGCGGAAGCGGTCTTGGGAAAGCGATGACAAAATATTTTCTTCAGTTGGGTGCAAAAGTGGTGATCACTTCAAGAAATCTGGAAAAACTACAGGCAGCCGCTAAAGAATTGGAAGACGAAACGGGCGGAAAAGTTCTCTGTGTGTCATGCGATGTCAGAAACTGGGACGAAGTGGAAGCAATGAAAGAAGCTGCTTTAAAAGAGTTCGGAAGAATTGATATTTTACTCAATAACGCAGCCGGAAATTTTATTTCTCCTACAGAAAGATTGACGCATTCAGCCTTCGATTCCATCCTGGATATTGTCTTAAAAGGGACAAAAAACTGTACCCTTTCTGTTGGGAAACACTGGATCGATTCCAAAACACCCGGAACCGTTCTGAATATCGTCACCACCTATTCCTGGACAGGCTCCGCATATGTTGTTCCGTCTGCCTGTGCCAAAGCAGGCGTGTTGGCGATGACAAGATCTTTAGCTGTAGAATGGGCAAAATATGGAATCCGTTTCAACGCAATTGCTCCGGGACCATTTCCTACAAAAGGAGCCTGGGACAGATTGCTTCCGGGAGATCTGCAGGAAAAATTCGATATGAGGAAAAAAGTTCCGTTAAGAAGAGTGGGGGAACATCAGGAATTGGCTAACCTTGCCGCATACCTGGTTTCGGACTATTCGGCTTATGTAAACGGCGAAGTCGTAACCATCGATGGTGGAGAATGGCTTCAGGGTGCTGGCGAATTTAATATGCTGGAAGATATTCCGCAGGAAATGTGGGATGCCTTGGAAGCAATGATTAAGGCAAAAAAATCAAATTAATTTTAGGTCTTACTAAAATCACAAAGATTTGAATGTAAGTTAAAATGCTCATTAGTAAGGTTAAAATAGCTTTTGTCTTTTAAGGTTAAATGAAAGTAAAAAGCTTTAGGTAAAAAGTAAAGTAGATTCTCTATCGGGGAATCTACTTTTTTTATTTGGGTGATTTTACGGTTAATGTTTAGTTGAATTACTGAAATAGTTCACTATTAAGCGACATACATTTGCAGTAGAAATTTTTACTAAAACAAATTCAAAAACATGGAAACATTAAAGTCGGTGTTGGAAGCAAACCACACCAAAAAATCAAAAAACGAATTAATTGACCTTTTAACAGGACTGGAAAAATCATTAACGCCTGCAGTGTACGAAAAAGTTTCAGGAATCGAAACTTCTGAACTGACTGCTCTTTCAAACAAAGAACTATTAAACATCATCGATGATTTTAAGAAAAACTATGATGAAAAATGGGAAAAATCTTTTGCCGCAGTTTCATCGGAAGTCATGAAAATGATTGCAGGAAAAATGGTTGCTGATGACCAGGTGTTCAAAACATCAGGTGCTGAAAGCGCAGACTTTGCTGCAGAGCTGGGAAGCATTGATTTTGCAAAAATTATTGGCGGGCCGCTTGACGCATGTGTTAAAGCACAGTCCAACGCAGCAATTAGTACCGTAAATTTCATTCAGCAGGTTGGTTTTGAAAAAGACGGAGAGGAAAACAAGCTTCGTATGGCAGAATTCAAATACAAAAAGCATGTGCCGAATCCTGAATATAAAAACGAAGAAGAAACCCCGAATGTAGACGCTACCATTGAGCAGGATGTGGAAATTTCCGTTCCTTTCATTGCTTTACTAAACGTGCCGAGCTTCAGAATCGAAACCTGTGATGTAGATTTTAACGTGAAATTAAATTCAACCTACACTAAAGATGTAAGTGACGAATTCGGAATTAAAGCGGGAGCTTCAGGAGGCTTCGGTCCGGTAAAATTCAACGTTGATGTATCTTACAAGAGAACTTCCAGCACAGGAATCAAAGTGGAAAAAGAATATTCTCTTGGGGTGAAAGTAAGAGCAACCAATGACGAAATGCCTGCAGGATTGGAAAAAGTTCTTGGACTGCTTGCGCAATAAAACTTTTACGAGTCATGATTAAATTATCAGATTACCTGGATTATCTCAATAATGAGATAATTCAGGCTCGTAAAAAAGCAGACGAAAATGCAGTGGCCATCGCAAAAGAGTATGCACAGCACGAGTACTTAAAATATTTTAAAGTTCCGAGATATTCGCTTCCCAGCGTGAAAATGGATATTCCTATTAAGATCACCGACATTGATGCCGATGCCGACAGGAACTTTCCGATAAATGAACTCAAATTAATTCACGATGTCAACGAACGAATTTATACGGTCAACAAAGAAAAACAGCTGAATATTCAGCCGATATCTACAAAAAATATTCAGACTGAAGATTTCAGGACATTAGTCAATTCCATCAGAACAGGAGGGCTGGCTTCTGTCAGATTACAAAAACCGGAAACAGGAGCACAAATGACTGATATTAAAAAAACTTCGGTAAGAACTATTGCTGCAACTCCGCAAAAGCCTGTGGAGAGACCTATTGAAGGAACTTCGACGGAGGAAGAATCTTTAGCGCTGCAACAAATTTATGCGGATGTGCTAAACAGGTACAGTTTAATCAATTCAAAATTAAACAACATCTATATTGATCCGAATACCAATTCTGCCGAAGATAAAGATAAATTATTCATCAACCTTCATGTGGAAATGGAAGAAGAAGGCATCAGAATCATGTCCTACAAAGACAAAGACGGTAAAGAAATAGAACAGATAATTTTTGAATAATGCAGGAACTCGTTCATCATACGATACAGAAAATTCAGGAGCTTTTTCAGCATTTTAATAAGGTTCAGGAGCTTTATCTGTCGAAATCCTTCGATTTTGATGGGCAGTTTGAAGCTTTTCTTTACGAATTTTTAGAATATTTAAAAACCAAAGGCAATACAACCTGTGAATCTGAAGTGCTGAAGGTTATGAATATGATTTCAACCGTGAAAAGAGGATTCAATCCCGTTCAGATGGAAAAGATTACCGGCGCAAAACGCGAACTCCAGTGGGGTTTTTCATTCAGTGCGATGGAAGGCATCCACGGATTGCTGACGGAGATGTACGGCAAAGAACAGAAAAAACTTGATGAAGCCGAGGAAATCCTTTCAGGGCTTATTGTTTCTTTATACCAGAACGGATTTTTAGATGAAGATAAAGTAAAAGATCTCGATACAGTACCCAAAATCGAAATATTCTGGAACTCGCTTGTTAACCACAACACACAGATTTTAGGAATTAACAAAAAACTGAGACTTAGTATGATTTCGGAAGATATATTTCTGGTTATTGAAAAAGTCCTTTTAAAACTAATATAAACGCTATGGAAAAAGAAAGATATATTGTTGTGCTCGAAGATCAGCAAAAAAATTCCCTCAGGAAAGTAGAAAACGAACTGGAAGTTACCATTACTTCGTCAGAATTTCTTTCATCAGAAAACCGCTCTTATCAAGTAATTGACAATGATAACGGGGTTCTCTATAAAAATCTGGGCGTTCTGGTAGTAGAAAATATGGATGAGGCACAATTGAAAAGTGCCGTTAAAAATGACTCTAATCCCATCGTTTATTTTGAAAAAGAAAGAGAATTCTTTTCAGCAGACGAATTATCTATTATCAATGAACTGAAAAAGCAATCCGCGGAAATTACCGATAAAATTTCGGAGCTGGAAAAATATATTACGAATAAGCCTTTGCCACAAAAATCCCTCATAGAAATGGAATGGGGATTGAAAGCGCTGAATATCGAAAATTCCCTCTACACCGGAAAAGGTATTGACATCTGTATTCTGGATACAGGAATAGAATTGTCGCACCCCGATTTTTCAGGAAGAGAAATTGAAGGGAAATCTTTCATCAGCGGAGAAAGCTGGGACCGGGACCCGAATGGACACGGGACACACTGTGCAGGAATAGCAGCCGGAAACATCAGGCTGGACAACGGAAAGCGGTACGGAATAGCCAAAGATGCCAATTTAAAAATTGCCAAAGTGCTTTCCGATGCTGGAAAAGGAACCACCAGCAGCGTAATCGATGCCATAGACTGGGCCATTACAAAGAAATTCAGGATTTTGTCTTTGTCACTGGCTTCTGCCGTAAAACTGAATGATACGCCTTCACCACTTTTCGAAACGGTTGGAGCAAGAGCGCTGGAAAACAACTGCATCATTATTGCCGCTGCCGGAAACGACAGCAGCCGGCCATCAGTTCCAAAGCCGGTTTCTTCTCCTGCAAATACCTCTTCCATCATGGCAGTAGGAGCGATAGACGGGCATATGAAAATTGCGAAGTTCTCTAATGCCGGACTGAACCCCGCAACAGGAGGCAACGTCAATATTTGTGCTCCGGGAGTCGATATTATCAGCACTTATCCTAAAAACAGCAAAAATAAAAGCAGTAGCTACTACGCAATGAGCGGAACAAGTATGGCTACACCGCACGTTTCCGGGATGATGGCCCTGTACATGGAACAGTTCCCTGAAAAGACAGCAAAAGAAATCTGGGAACTTGCTGAAACCAAAGCAAAACCAATCGAAGGTCTGAAATACAGGGATATCGGAAGCGGATTAATACAGGCATAATCATGAAAACCTATATCGCAGTTCTGAAAAAAGATATTGATATCGAAAATCTTGAAAAAGAACTTAAAAAAAACAATATAAAACCGGCGGCTCACTATACATCTATCGGAGTAGTGAAATTAGAGAGTGAAAAGCCGGTTTACCAGAAAGATTTTGAAGAATATTTCATTTCTGTAGAAGAAGATAAAAATATTGAGATTGATAAACAGTAAAAACTTTTTTCAAGAATCAAATGATTTTAATTATTTATTAAAAGTTCCTGTTAAGTAGGCTTTCTATAGGATAAATCTTATTTTTGTTTTAACTAAAATAAATGATTATGAGTTTCAGATTTTCAATCGTATGTATGATGATGTTTGCTTTAGGTTTTTCACAGGATCTTAAAGTAATGAGTTTTAATATCAGATTAAATGTAGATTCCGATAAAGAAAACGCCTGGACGAACAGGAAGCAGGATGTAGCAGATCTTCTTACCTATTATCATCCCGATTATTTCGGGGTTCAGGAAGCCTTGCCGGAGCAGATGAAAGATATTAAAAACGGATTGAAAAATTATGATTATGTAGGCGTGGGCAGAGATGATGGAAAGGAAAAGGGTGAGTTTTCCGCGATATTTTATGATACGGACAGATTGCAGGTTATAAAATCGGGGACGTTCTGGCTTTCCGAAACTCCTGAAAAACCTTCTAAAGGATGGGATGCAGCCCTGAACAGAATTTGTACCTATGCGCTTTTCAGAGATAAAAAATCAAAAAAAGAATTTATGGCCCTGAATCTTCATTTTGATCACATTGGAAAAGTAGCAAGAGTGAAATCTTCTGAACTGATTTTAAAAAAGATCAAAGAGCTGAATCCTAAAAATTTACCTGTAACCGTAAGCGGTGATTTTAATTTAACCGAAGATTCGGAACCGATAAAAATCATGTCACAGAACATGAAGGACAGTTTTTATCATTCAGAAACAAAACATTACGGCCCGAAAGGAACATTTACAGCATTTAACATTAATGAAATTCCGAAAGACAGAATCGATTATATTTTTGTAAAAGGATTCACCATCAAATCTCACAGACATATTAACGACAGAAGAGAAAATCTGCTCTATCCGTCGGATCATTTCCCGGTTTTAGCAGAGCTGCAATTTAATTGATCTTTAGTTCGGAGAATTTCTTCCCAATAATCCATACAGAATCTTATCTCTGATCTCATCGGTAATTTCAGTGGTAGATTCTGTATTTCTTTTAAACCAGAAATAAGAATTATTCAAAGTATGAAGTATAAATCTTGTCGTAAATGCGGATGATCTCAGCTCCCAGTTTTCGGCCTGGTAAATCTCGGAAATCAATTCTTCTACTTCCTGCTGATAATTTTTTCGCAACGCAATAAATTCAGGAAGACGCTCTTCCAGGTGTTTCCATTCATTGGAATAAATGTGCGTCACATCGCGGTTTTTAAGAACTACCGATAAATGTTTCTCAATAAACAGATTGAGTTTTGCCTTTGGAGGAATAGAAGTGTTCTTTACTTCCTGCAGCTCATCAAAAAATTCCTGGGCAATGCCGAAACAGATCCATTCCAAAATTTCTTCCTTAGAACGGATGTGGGCATACAACGAAGCTGCCTTGATATTGAGCTTTGTCGCCAAATCCCTTACAGAACTGCCCATATAGCCTTTCTCCTTGAAAAGTTCTACGGCAACATCTAATATATTCTTTTGTTTTTCTTTAAGCTCCATTTGGTAAATGGCAAAAGTAATTATTTTGATTGTAATATTTTGATTTTCCAATTATGATTTTGATTTGATGATTGTCATCTGATTACTTTTTTAATTCAAAACCAATCTGTGACTGTTCTTCCACAAATTTTATTTACAATAATTTAATTCGGAATTTTTGTCGGATAAATTTAAATTTGAAATGCATTTTTCGGAAATTTTGTCTATATTTTTTGAAAAATCAATAATTGAACACTTTTTGCGATATAGCTCTTGAATTAAATGATTAAATACGATGGAGGGCATCAGAAATTAGAAAATCGAATTTAAAAATTAACACTTATTACATTCTTATGGTCTGAAATCTGATGTCTGAAATCATACGAATGAAAACCGAATTAAATCAAAAATAAATAGAGATATGAACTTAAACCAATATACTGTAAAATCGCAGGAAGCCATCCAGGCTGCTCAACAGGTAGCCATGGAATTTGGCAACCAGAGTATTGAGCCTCAACATCTTCTTGAAGGTATTTTTCAGGTGGATGAAAATATTTCGCCTTTCTTACTGAAAAAATCAGAAGCTGATGCTGCTTTGCTAAGAGAGCGAAACCGTGAAAATTTAGAGAAACTTCCGAAAGTACAAGGTGGAAATATTTATCTTTCACAACCGGCGAATAAAGTTTTGCTTGATGCACCCAACATCGCAAAAAAAATGGGTGACGAATATGTAACGATAGAACATCTTTGGCTTTCGCTGTTAGAGACTAATTCAGAGGTTTCAAAAATGCTCAAAGATATGGGTGTTACGAAAAACCTTCTGGAAGGTGGAATTAAAGAATTACGAAAAGGAAGCAAGGCTACTTCTGCAAGTTCGGAAGAAACCTATCAGTCCTTAAACAAATATGCTAAAAATTTTAACGAATTAGCAGCTGAAGGTAAGCTTGATCCGGTTATCGGGCGTGATGAAGAAATCAGAAGAGTCTTACAGATTCTTTCAAGAAGAACAAAAAACAACCCAATTCTCATCGGGGAACCCGGTGTAGGTAAAACAGCAATCGCTGAAGGTATTGCCCACAGAATCATAAGCGGCGACGTTCCTGAAAACCTCATGGATAAAACCTTATTTTCATTGGATATGGGTGCTTTGATTGCCGGCGCAAAATATAAAGGTGAGTTTGAAGAACGTTTGAAATCGGTGGTGAATGAAGTGATTAAATCAGACGGGCAAATCATTTTGTTCATCGACGAAATCCATACATTGGTGGGAGCCGGAGGCGGTGAAGGCGCAATGGATGCCGCTAATATCCTGAAGCCGGCTTTGGCAAGAGGTGAATTAAGAGCTATTGGTGCAACGACGCTCAGCGAGTATCAGAAATATTTTGAAAAAGATAAAGCATTGGAAAGGCGTTTCCAGAAAGTAATGGTAGAAGAGCCTGATACAGAATCGGCTATTTCCATTCTTCGTGGAATTAAAGATAAATATGAAGCGCACCATAAAGTAAGAATCAAAGACGAGGCAATTATTGCTGCGGTGGAAATGTCTCAACGGTATATTTCCGACCGTTTCTTGCCGGACAAAGCGATTGACCTTATTGATGAAGCTTCTGCTAAATTGAGAATGGAAATCAATTCAAAACCGGAAGAATTGGATGTTTTAGACAGAAAGCTAATGCAGCTGGAAATTGAGCTTGCAGCTATTTCAAGAGAAGGAAACCAAACCAAAATTGACCACGTAAAAGAAGATATTGCAAAAATTTCTGAGCAAAGAAATGAAATCAATGCCAAATGGCTGAAAGAAAAGCAAAAATCTGAAGATTTAACACAAATTAAAAAAGATATTGAATCCCTGAAACTGGAAGCAGAAAGGGCTTCAAGAGCAGGAGATTATGCGAAAGTAGCTGAAATCCAATATGGAAAACTCCGCGAAAAAGAGGAAGATCTGAAAAAGCTTGAATTGGAAATGCAAAATCATCAGAATGAATTGATCAAGGAGGAAGTAACTGCTGAAAACATCTCTGAAGTGATTGCAAAATGGACCGGAATTCCTGTAACCAAGCTTCTTCAGTCTGAAAGAGAAAAGTTATTGAATCTGGAAACAGAACTTCATCACAGGGTTGTCGGTCAGGATGAGGCGATCCAGGCAGTTGCAGATGCGATCAGAAGAAACAGAGCAGGATTGAGCGATGATAAAAAGCCTATCGGTTCATTCTTGTTCCTGGGAACAACCGGTGTCGGAAAAACAGAGCTGGCAAAAGCGTTGGCAGAGTTTTTATTTGATGATGAAAACAACATGACAAGAATTGATATGAGTGAATATCAGGAAAGACACAGCGTGTCCAGACTTGTCGGGGCGCCTCCTGGATATGTAGGATATGATGAAGGCGGACAATTAACGGAAGCGGTTCGCAGAAGACCTTATTCTGTAGTGCTTTTAGATGAAATTGAAAAAGCGCATCCGGATGTTTTCAATACTTTGTTGCAGGTTCTGGATGACGGTCGTTTAACAGATAACAAAGGAAGAGTGGTGAATTTCAAAAATTCAATCATCATCATGACTTCGAATTTAGGCTCGCACTTAATTCAGGAGAATTTTGAACATATTACAGAGGAAAATCAGGATGAAATTGTCGCTAAAACCAAAGATGAAGTTTTTGATTTGCTAAAACAGACACTACGTCCGGAATTCCTGAACAGAATTGATGAGGTAGTATTATTCCAGCCGTTAAGAAAAAAAGAAATCGGGAAAATTGTTACCTACCAGCTGAGAGGCTTCAACGATATGCTTTCAAAACGAAATATTATCATGACTGCCACACAGGATGCTGTAGATTATCTGATGAATAAAGGATATGATCCGGCATTTGGTGCGAGACCATTGAAAAGAGTGATTCAGCAGGAAGTGCTTAATAAATTGTCAAAGGAAATCCTTGCAGGCAATGTGAATGACGGTGACAGGATTACGCTGGATTACTTTGAGGAAACAGGCCTTGTTTTCAGACCAACAGAGCTATAAGTAGTTTTTTTTCATATATATTATTTTTGTAAGTAAGTGCTGCAGTGTTTCTCTGCGGCACTTATTTCATTATGATGACATTCATAAAGGTTCAATTCAAATAAACAATCCGTAAAATCCCTGAAAATAAACAGGAAAAAAACCATGTCGCGGCAATGTGATTTTTTGCGAACTTTGCAATATCAACTAACATTATAAAATTAGCTTTATGGAAACACAATCTACCTCCGAAACTGAGACAATGAATCTCAACCTGCCACCAAGTACAATGGCTCAAAACCTTATCCAGACCCTGGTGGATAATTACAGAAACAATCAGCTGAAATCTGTAAAGGATAAAATGGGAATAGATGATGCGCATTCTATCCACTTTGACCTTACAACGTTGAAAAAATTTATTGCTGATATTGAGACATTAGCCTCCAGCAATGATCCGGAAACCAATATGGAAGATTTAGGGATCCGTTTTTATTACGCTGCGTATCCGGGTCTTGAAAACTGGAACGTTATGAATGGTACGCCAATAGGCAGGGAATATGCAGAAAAGCATACATTAGTAATGGTTCCTACCATAAAAAGACAGGACGAAAACGGAGAAATCCTGAGTTATGACTTTAATCCGATAAATAATAACGGGCAAATGCTTGCCATGGCTTCTTCAAGAAATGCAAATACGGATTGTGAAATAATTTGCCAAAATCATGGAGCTTTAATACCACCAGACAGTACAAAAACTGAATTATTTTAATATTCTTATCAAAAAGAAATTTTAATAGTAAGCACGATGAGTGATTTCCAAAGAATAGCATTCGAATTTATGTATTGGGCAGAAGGGATTTCAGCTGCTGTCTCTCTTATATTTTATAGCAGAATAAAAGATAAATACTGGAAATACTTTGTGTTTTATCTCATTTTTATTTTCTTAAGTGAAAGCATCGGAAGATGGGGCGGACTTTTTTTTGAGTATAATAAACAGGCTTTTTACAATTATTTTGTAATTCCTGTACAGTTCATTTTTTTCTATTGGCTGTATGCCGCAAGGTCTTTCGGGAAAATGAATTTTTTTCTTATTCTCTCTTCGGTTTACCTCCTTTCATTCATCCCAAGTGAATTTTTGTATTCCGAAAATAAAGTAATGTTTTCTCTTAACTATACACTTGGATGCCTGATTTTAATGATTCTTGTAGTCATGGAATATTATAAACAGATTAACGATTCTGATATTTTGAATTTTGATAAAAACAGAATGTTTTATATCAATCTCGGAGTAACCTTGTTTTATATTGGAACGTTGCCGTTCTGGACTTTCTTGGAACTTATTAAGCAGTATCGTGAAATATTCAACATTTATTTTGCGTATTTTCTTATTTCAGGAATTATTATGTACATGTTATTTTCAATTTCATTGATATGGGGAAAACAGAGCTCCTGATTACGATTATCTTGTTCAACATGTTTTTTGTGTTGTTTGTAGCGGCCGTCATGATGTATATCCGCAAATACAGGCAGCGTAAAAAAGAATACCTGCATGAAATTGAAGTGAAAAATGAAATTCACAAGCGTGAACTTCTGGCTACGCAGCTCGAGATACAGCAGGCTACGATGCAGCAGATCGGACGCGAACTGCATGATAATATCGGTCAGAAACTTACCCTTGTAAGCCTTTATACCCAGCAGCTTCTGTATGAAAACAAAGTGCCGGAAGTTAGTGAAAGAATTGATCAGGTTTCGCAGATCATCAACCAGTCCTTACAGGATCTCAGGAGCCTTTCCAAAACATTGACTGATGATAAAATCAATCAAAAGGAAATTGTAACCTTAATACAGGAAGAAGTAGACAATACCAATGCCTTCAAAAAATGCAAAGTATCTTTCAAATGCAATTTTAAACAGCTTGATTTAGGCTTTGCCCATAAAAATGTATTGCTGCGGATTACCCAGGAATTCATCCAGAACAGTATAAAACATTCTAACTGTAAAAATATTTTTATTACCCTGAACACTTCTGATGAAATACTTTGGGAACTGAATATTAAGGACGACGGTATCGGTTTCAACCAGTCGAAAATCAAATCAAACGGTATCGGGCTCACCAATATGAAGAACAGAGCCGAAATCATAGGGGCTGATTTCTGCCTGGAAAGCCGTGAAAATTTTGGGACCATACTCAACATTATTTTAAAGAAACAGTCATGAAAAAGACAATAGTGATCGTTGATGATCACATACTCATTGCAAAAGCATTAGAAGGAATCATCGACAATTTTGCTGAATTTGAAGTGATTTATGTTGCGGAGAATGGTAAAGATCTCATTCAGAAATTTGAAAGCAACAGCAGGATTCCGGATATTATCTTACTGGATATTAGTATGCCGATCATGGACGGATTTGAAACAGTACTTTGGCTCAGGGAAAATCATCCGGAAATTAAAGTGATGGCATTGAGCATGCAGGGTGATGACAAAAGTGTTATTAAAATGATAAAAAACGGGGCAAAAGGCTACCTGCTGAAAAATACACATCCGAAAGAGCTTGAAAATGCACTCATAAAAATCAATACCGACGGTTTTTTTTATCCGGATTGGGCCTCAAAAATTATTTTCTCAAATATGAATAATGAAGATTCGGCAAACAGCATTAAGATTTCCGAACGCGAAAAAGAGTTTTTGAAATATACTGTAACTGAACTCAGCTATAAAGAAATTGCAGACAAAATGTGCTGCAGCCCAAGAACGGTTGAAAGTTATAGAGACCAGCTTTGTGATAAACTTGATCTTAAAACCCGCGTAGGATTAGCTGTTTTTGCAATAAAAAACGGATTTGCAGTCTAAATTCTAATGTAACGAATTTAATAATAATATGGAATATAGACATTTAAATCTATATTTTAATAGTATATTTTTATATTAATATTGAAAATGTTATTGATTGAATAATAAAATTAAGTAACAAGTATGTGAAATATTTGCGTATGAGTTCTGAATTTTTTAATTTCATTTTCTATAACAAAATATATTTATATGAAAAAACTACTATTCGGAGTTCTTATGCTGAGCTTCCTGTCCTGTAACAGCGACAACATTGCCAACCAGACTGAAGAATCATCATCCAACACAGAAAATTTAGATGGATCTGCATTGAAAAGAGGATGTCCGTCCGAAGAAATCAGAAAGTCTGCCCTCCAGAAAAGTGCCGAACTAAGACAGAAATATTCTGCACTTGAAGCCAATACAGAAAAATTTGCCAACGATCTTAAACTGGGGAAAGTACTTTCTGATGGTACCGTTGAAATTCCCGTTGTGGTAAATGTTTTATACAGAACTTCATCAGAAAACATTTCCGCTGCCCGTATTGCAGAGCAGATTGCTGTTCTCAATGCAGACTACGGAGGGACAAACACGGATGTATCCAAGATTCCGACTGCTTTCCAGAGTTTAAAGGCAGGAGATGTTAAAGTAAGATTCAGATTGGCAAATACCGTAAGAAAATCTACTACCAAAACGAGCTGGAGCACAAATGACGCCATGAAAAGAGCTTCCAGCGGCGGAATTGATGCTACAAGTCCGGCCAACTATTTAAACATTTGGGTTGTAGGAAATATGGGACAGATCCTTGGATATGCTACATTTCCAGAATCTTCAGGGCTGTGGAATGACGGAGTCGTGATCGCTGCTTCCTATTTCGGGAAAACAGGAGCCTCAGCGCCATTTAACCAGGGAAGAACCGCTACGCATGAGGTAGGGCATTATCTTAACCTGAGACACATCTGGGGAGATGCCAACTGCGGAAATGATCTTGTTACGGATACTCCTACACAAACGGGTCCAAACTATGGAAAGCCAAGCTATCCGTTGTATAATACCTGCGGTGGTGTACAAAGATCTGTAATGTTCATGAATTATATGGACTATGTGGATGATGCTGCCATGTTTATGTTCTCAGCAGGACAGAAAACAAGAATGCAGTCTGTTGTGGCTTCGTCTGGAGCAAGATCGGGATTAAGGCTGTATTAATTAATAAAAACCCTTTTCATAAATACGAGAGTCCGGCTGTTTCAGAATGAAACAGCCGGACTTGTTTTATAGCTTTTTACAAAGTTTTCTTATTGTCATCTGGCGTATAATCCATGAAAATTCCCCCATCAAGATATACAGATTTTACCTTTTTGGTAATAGGAATGGTCAGCATGGTCTGTCTTTGATCTTTTTCCCAGACCGAAGGCGAAAAATGAAGCTTTTCCGTCGTTCCGTCTTCATAGCTGATTTCTGCTTCAAAAGGAATAACAAAGCCACCGACATTATCTATATTTACCGTTAAAAGATCATTCATCTGGCTGGCTCCGGCTACTTTAAGATCAATATAATTGTTGGTGTAAAACCAGTTGTTGAAGAACCAGTTAAGGTTTTTCCCGGAACCTGCGTTCATGGAGTAGAAATAATCCCATGGAATAGGATGTTTGCCATTCCAGTTGTTCATATAATGATGAAGTGCTTTCTTAAAGACCTCATCTCCCAGATAATCCTTTAAGGCAAGATAAGATAATGAAGCTTTTACATACGAATTGTTTCCGTACCCTGCACCGCTTACCTGCGTGCTCATGGTGATAATGGGCTGGTCCTGTTCTGCGGAAGGATCATTGATCCATCGTTTCACCCTGAAATTTTTATAAAATTCTTTGGCTTTTGCTTCACCGTTTTCATCGATTCCGATCAGATATTCCAATGTGGTTGCCCAGCCTTCATCCATAAAAGCATATCTCGTTTCGTTGATTCCCATATAGAAGGGAAAATACGTATGCGCAATTTCATGATCGGCCGTTAATCTGGCATCCTGGAAATCATCAGGAATGCTGGTGTCGTTGATCATCATCGGGTATTCCATATCGGCATATCCTTGTACGGCAGTCATAACATTGTAGGGATATTCTATGCCAGGCCAGTTTTTGGAAAACCAGTCCAGGTTGTAGCGCATCCATTCAACATAATGTTCAAAATCTTTAGCTTCAGGTCCATATGCAGCCTGAACACTGGCTCTTTTTGTTTTCAGCTGAATGCTTGATGCATCCCAGGCATAGTGGCTGCTTAGTGCAAAACAGAAATCTGTAATATGGCTGGCTTTAAATTTCCACACATTCCATTTATTCTGCCTCGTAACTTTTCCGGATTTCATTTCGTGTGGAGTAGCCACATGAATCACTTTGTCACTTTTTAAAGAGGTTTTGTATCTTTTTAAATACTCAGACTGAAGAACGGCTTCGGGATTAAGGAAATCTCCTGTGGCCCAGACTACATAATTTTTTGGAGCGCTAATAGCAAAGCTGTAATCGTTAAAATCATTATAGAACTCCTGCCTGTCAGAATGTGGGAGCATATCCCATCCGTTATAATCATCATACACAGATATTCTCGGGAAAGAATAGGCAACATAAAAAGTTTCAGGATCAATCTGACCTTCTCTTCCGCTCTCTACAGATAGCGGGTATTCCCATTCAATCTTTATTTCAGCTTTGGACTTAGATTTTAAAACGGAATTCAATTTTATCTTTTCAACGGTTCCCCAATTTTCACTGTTAACAGCATATTTTTCGCCATTTACAATAAATGATTTAATATGTAGTCCCGAGGTTAAAAAATCTTTGGATACCATTCCCGATCTCGGAGCCTGCGGTTTATGTAAATTATTTACGAACCGGATAGCAAGTTCCGTAAGATTATCCGGACTGTTGTTGCTGTAAAGAATCGTTTCTTTTCCGGAAACGATTTTCGAATTAGCATCCACTTTTACCTCTACATTATAAACTCCTTTGTTTTGCCAGTAATTTTTTCCAGGTGCTCCGGATAAATCGCGCGTACCATTGGCGTATGCTTTCTTGATATTTCTTGGCATATACAAATCCTGAGCGGAAAATTGCCATGAAGCTAAAAACAATAAACCCAAAACCAATCTTTTCATTACAGTATTTTTATAATCAGTTTAATTTAACATAAAATTGCAAAAAAATGGTAAAAATAATATCAATTTAAATTTAATGATCAGCAGAAATAAATCTTACCATTCTAAAATGATCCCGAATTTACAACATAATGGCTTCAGGATAACCTGCAAAGATACGTCAATTTACTGCGGTTGTCATAAAATAGTAATCATAATAAATAGATTTTAAGACACTTTTTCAAAAATTTTATTTATTATCCTTTGGATATAGTATTATATGATGAAATAATAAATATTTGGCAGAAACAAAAAATCTTTTTACATTTACACCTAACAAGTGTTAGTTAGTTATATGGATTTTTCAGTTGAATATTTAAAGCTCAACCAGTTGAGACAGCTTCAGTCTGAGCGGTTGATGAATTTGGTAGGCTATCTTGGAGAGAAGTCGGAGTTTTATAGAAGAAGGTTTAATGAAGAAGGAATAGTTCCACAAGATATCAGGTCTATTGAAGATATTACGAAACTTCCTATTACTTACAAGCAGGATTTGAGAGACAATTATCCGTTCGGATTGTTTACCGTTCCTAAAAACGAACTGCAGAGAATTCACTGTTCAAGCGGAACAACAGGTAAGCCTACGGTTGTTGGATACACCAAAGAAGATGTTGATATATTCAGCGAAGTCGTAGCGAGATCTTTGAATGCGGCAGGGGCAAAACCCGGAATGCAGCTGCACAATGCCTATGGTTACGGGATTTTTACTGGTGGATTAGGACTTCATTATGGCGCTGAAAAATTAGGAATGAGCGTTCTTCCTATTTCCGGAGGGATGACAGCGAGGCAGGTAGATTTAATTATAGATTTTAAGCCGGAAGTAATCTGTTGCTCACCATCTTATGCTTTGACCATTGCTGATGAACTGGCAAACCGCGGAATTACGGCTGATGAAATTAGTTTGAAATATGCCGTTTTAGGTTCTGAACCCTGGACGGAATTGATCAGGCATCATATTGAAGAAAAACTGGGGCTTCACGCGACCAATATTTATGGTTTAAGTGAAATTATCGGTCCCGGCGTTTCTATGGAAGATTTTGAAGAAAAAGGAGGAGCTTACATTTGGGAAGATCATTTTTATCCTGAAATTTTAGATCCGGTTACCAAACTGCCGGTTCCATTTGGAGAAGAAGGCGTTTTGGTGATCACTACGTTAACGAAAAAAGCAATGCCGCTGTTACGTTACTGGACAAATGATATCACAAGTCTCTATTATGACGAAAAAGGTAAAAGAACCATGGTGAAGATGAAACCAATTCTTGGAAGAGCAGATGATATGCTGATCGTAAGGGGAGTGAATGTTTACCCAAGCCAGATTGAAGAGGCGTTTTCTCATGTGGAGGGAGTAGTTCCGAATTATTATTTAACACCGGTTGAAAAAGAACAAATGTGTGTGGCACTGGATATTGATGTTGAAGTAGATGATGAATTGGTAAAGGCGCAAAATTTAAGTTTAAATACCGACGATTATGCTATTTTTGTCGGAAATTTCGGAAAAAATATAGAAAACGAAATTAAAAAGCGGGTAGGAATCACCACGAAAGTAAAAATTCATGCTCAGGACAGCCTTCCGAAATGCGAAGGCGGAAAAATTAACAGAATACTTAAAAAATAAATGAATTCATTTTATAAACTAAAAACAGTTAAGGTTCAGAAAGATACCAACGATGCAGTAAATGTAGCCGTCGAAATTCCTGAGGAACTGAAGGATAAATTCAGATTCAAGCAGGGGCAGTATCTTAATTTCAGAATGATGATTAACGGAAATGAAGAGAGACGGTCTTATTCTATCTGTAACGCACCAAGCGAAAAAAGTAACACGCTGGAAGTACTGGTAAAATTATTAGAAGGCGGAAAGGTTTCCGGATACTTCAACGAGCATCTTCACATGGATGAGATGCTGGAAGTAATGCCTCCAATGGGTGGATTCAACACTTCTTATCATCCAACGAACGTTAAAACGTATATCGGCCTTGCTGCAGGAAGCGGAATTTCCCCGGTGTTGTCCAATATCAAAGAAAGCCTTTACCAGGAACCGAATTCAAACGCTTATCTGTTCTACAGCAATAGAAGTATGAATCATGTAATGAAAAAGGCTGAGATCGATAAATTGGTTGAGCAGTTCAGCGGAAGACTGAAAGTTATCTATATGGTTAGCCGTGAAAAGCATGAAGATCAATTATTTGAAGGGCGAATCTGTCCGGATAAACTGGAGCAGCTTTTTGAAAGACATCCCGAAATTGATGTTAAAGAATCTACATATTTTATCTGTGGCCCTTCAGAGATGATTAAGAGTGTTGCCGATTATTTAAAGAAAGATAAAAAAGTACCGGCCATTCAGGTTTTATTTGAATATTTCACCGCTCCGGATGAAGAAAACACGGAGGAGATGAGTGATGAATTCAAAGCGATTGCCAATATCGAAAGTATGGTAACGGTAATCATTGATGATGATGAATATTCGTTCCACCTGAATTCTAAAAAAGAAAGTATCTTAGATAAAGCATTGAAAGACAATCTTCCTGTGCCTTTTGCGTGTAAAGGAGGAGTGTGCTGTACGTGTAAAGCCGAAGTTTTAGAAGGTGAAGTTTTCATGGAAAAAAACTACGCGCTTACCGAAGAAGAAGTAGCCAGAGGTTACGTTCTTACCTGCCAGTGTCATCCTACAACGAATGTAGTGATGCTTAATTATGATGTTTAATTCAATTTGAAAATGAATAAATGTGCTAATTTGAAAATGTCATCATTGTGTATTAATTTTTAAATTGCCTAATTTTCAAATTAATACATTCTCAAATTAAAAGATTATGGATTTAGAAAAATTTGTACAATACGTACACGACGAAAATAAAGTTGAACCCAAAGATGTAATGCCTGACGATTACAGGAAATTATTGGTTCGTCAGATCTCCCAGCACGCCCATTCCGAAATTGTAGGAATGCTGCCGGAAGCAAACTGGATTTCCAGAGCACCTTCGTTGAGAAGAAAAATGGCACTTTTGGCGAAAGTTCAGGATGAGGCAGGTCATGGTTTGTACCTTTATTCAGCAACAGAAACTTTAGGTGACGGAACGGTAAGAGCCGACAGAGATGCCACTTATGATGATATGCTTTCAGGAAAAGCAAAATATTCAAGTATCTTCAATTATCCGACGTTAAGTTGGGCAGATATCGGTGCGATTGGCTGGCTGGTAGACGGAGCGGCAATTATGAATCAGGTAATGCTGATGGGAAATTCTTACGGCCCTTACTCAAGGGCGATGGTGAAAATCTGTAAAGAAGAATCGTTCCACCAAAGACAGGGGTATGAGATTTTGATGGCGCTTTGCCGTGGTACAAAACAGCAGAAAGAAATGGCTCAGGCTTCATTAAACCGTTTCTGGTGGCCGGCTTTAATGATGTTTGGACCGAATGACGACAGCTCGCCAAACTCTAAGATCTCTATGAATTACAGAGTGAAAAGAGAAAGCAACGACAGTCTTCGTCAGAGATTTGTTGACGTTACTGTTGCCCAAGCTGAATTTTTAGGATTAACTATTCCGGATAAAGATTTAAAATGGAATGAAGAAAGACAACATTATGATTTTGGTGAGCTTCCCTGGGATGAATTCATGGAAATCTTAAAAGGAAACGGTCCTTGCAACAAGAAGCGTATCGAAACCAAAAGGAAAGCTCAAAGAGAGAATTCTTGGGTAAAAGGAGCCGCAGCGGCTTTCGCAGAAAAACAGGAAAAAGAAGTAATATAATAATGTACTAATTTGAAAATGTGCTAATTTGAAAATGAAACACTGTGTACTAATTTTCAAATTGCCTAATTCTCAAATTTTCAAATTTTCAATTAATTATGGCAAATTTAGATATGTGGGAAGTGTTTATTCAGACTAAACCGGGATTATCCCACAAACACGTTGGAGTAGTACAGGCGCCAACAGCAGAAATGGCTTTGCAGAATGCAAGAGACGTTTATACAAGAAGAAAAGAAGGAACTTCGGTTTGGGTGGTTCCAAGTAAATATATTGTGACTTCGGAAGGAGTGGACAAAGAAGCATTCTTCGATCCGGCTGATGATAAACTATACCGTCACCCGACTTTCTACGAGATTCCGAATGATGTAAAAAATATGTAAAACAGCGATTGGCTGTTAGCTTCTTGCAATTTGCTAAAAGCTAGACGCCAAAAGCCAAAAGCTAAAATAATGAACCCATTATACAATTATTTATTAAAACTCGCGGACGACAGTTTCATTATGGGACAACGTTTGTCTGAATGGTGTGGTGAAGGTCCTTATCTGGAGGAAGATATCGCATTAACCAATATCGCACTGGATGAACTTGGACAGGCCAATAATTTTTATGTGTATGCTTCAAGAGTTATTGATGACGGTAAAAGCGAAGATGATCTTGCCTTTTTAAGATACGAACACGAATACGTAAATGCCCATTGGGTAGAGCTTCCCAACGAAGATTATGCACAGACGATTTTGAAAGTGTATGTTTTCGCAGTATATCAGAAGCTAATGTATGAAGCGTTGTCAAACTCTGCAAATGAAGAGCTTTCTGCGATTGCTCAGAAATCTTTGAAAGAAGTAAGATATCACTATACACACGCCGCTTCCTGGATGAAAATCTTCGCTCAAGGAACGGAAGAAAGCAAAACCCGTTTGGTAAAAGCAATCGAAAATATCTGGGAGTATACGAAAGGCTTATTTGCAAAAACAGAAGGTGAAGATGATTTGGTAGCTCTAAATATTGCTCCAAATACAGATGTTCTTTACGAAGAGTTTTTAGCGATCACACAGAAAGATCTTGCAGATTTCGGGTTGGAATATCCAACAAATCCTTTTATGCAGCCAAAATCAAGAACAGGTTATCACACGGAATATTTTGGATACATTCTTTGTGAATTACAATATATGCAGAGAGCGTATCCTGGTTGTACTTGGTAAAAAAATCAATGAGTTAATTTGAAAATTAGAGAATTTGAAAATTACGGATGACGCATCATTTTCAAATTAGCACATTTTCACATTATTTATGAAAAATCCTTTAGACATATTAGAACTCGTTCCTGATCCGGAAATTCCGGTAATCAATATCGTGGAATTGGGCATTGTAAGAGAAGCAAAAGTTACCGGCGAGAATTCCTGCGAAGTAACGATTACGCCCACTTATTCTGCCTGTCCCGCTATGTTTACCATTGAGGAAGACATCATCAAGATCATGAAGCAAAATGGGTGGGAGGCAAAAGTAGTGACCAAAATGTTTCCGATCTGGACAACGGACTGGCTTACTGATGAAGCAAGAGAAAAGCTCCGTGCTTATGGAATCACTCCTCCCGAAAAAGGAGCCGACGAACACCATATCGGAAAACCAAAAAAATGCCCTCGCTGCGGTTCTATGAACTCAAAACAGATCAGCAGATTTGGGTCTACTTTGTGTAAGGCTTCTTATCAATGCTTAGACTGTTTAGAGCCTTTTGATTATTTTAAATGCCATTAATCAATTTGAAAATGTGTAAATTTGAGAATGAGTTAATTAATAGAAATTGCTTAAAAATATCTTCAAATTATATAATTTTCAAATTAAAAAATTAATACTATGTACACACAACTCGATATTGAGAGCCACTTCGAAGGAAAGCTTAAAATCGCTTACCTCAACCAGCCTGACACCATGAATGCGCTTACAAAGCCATCATTATCAGATCTGAAAGATTTTGTAAAAGAATGCAGTGAAGATCCTCAGGTACGATGTGTCGCTATTTCAGGAAGAGGAAGAGCTTTTTGTTCCGGTCAGAACTTAGATGATGCCTTCGTACAGGGAAATGATCATCATGATAATGATATTATCAGAAAAATTGTGGAGGATTACTACAATCCTCTGGTTATGGAAATTACACGTTGCAGAAAGCCTGTAGTGGCTTTGGTAAATGGTCCTGCAGTAGGAGCAGGAGCAATGTTGGCGTTAATTTCTGATTTCGTTTTAGCGGTTGATAAATCGTACTTTGCACAGGCATTTTCTAATATCGGTCTTATACCGGATACGGGAGGAACTTATTTCTTACCAAAATTAATGGGTAGACAGCTTGCAAATTATTTAGCATTTACAGGAAAAAAATTATCGGCTGAAGAAGCAAAATCATACGGATTGGTGGCTGAAGTTTTTAATGAAGAAGAATTTCTATCAAGATCCATGGAAATTCTTGAAAAAATGGCAAATATGCCGACGGCAGCCATTAAACTTACCAAAAAAGCTTTCGCCAATTCTTACAACAATACACTGAAAGAACAGCTGGAACTGGAAGCAGATCTACAGCAGGAAGCAGCAGGAACAGAAGATTTCGTGGAGGGAGTAAGTGCCTTTTTACAAAAAAGAAAACCTGATTATAAAGGAAAATAATGAATTTGAAAATGTGTTAATTTGAGAATTTGAAAATGAGAAATGATAAAGAGAATATTATTGTAAATAAGACTTTTGATTTTGCTTTAGACATAATTGAATTTACTGAAAACCTATATGAATCTAAAAAATTTCCATTAGCAAATCAGATTTTCAAATCTGGAACTTCGATTGGAGCCAACGTTAGAGAAGCACAAAATGCAGAAAGCAAAGCAGATTTTATCCATAAATTAAAGATTGCTGCTAAAGAGGCCGATGAAACAGAATATTGGCTTTTGCTGTGTTTAAAATCTCCATATTTGCGATCTCCCAACGAAAAACTAATTTCAGATTTAAAAGAAATTTTATTAATTCTATCTAAAATTATTTCAAGTTCGAAGATCAAATAATTTTCAAATTAACTCATTTCCAAATTTTCAAATTAAAAATATGAATGTAGGAATTATCGGTGCCGGAACAATGGGAATCGGCATTGCACAGGTAGCCGCAACGAACGGATGCAAAGTCTGGATTTATGACGCGAATGCAAAACAAGTAGAAACGGCAACCGTAGGTTTGGAAAAAACATTGACTAAACTGGTCGACAAAGAAAAAATTTCAGCAGAGAAAATGGCTGAAATTTTAAACAATATTTCCATCGCTACTGAACTGAAAGACTTCAAAGATTGCGAACTGATCATTGAAGCCATCATCGAAAACAAAGAAATCAAAACCAAAGTTTTCACAGAATTGGAGAAACACGTTTCAGAAAGCTGTGTTATTGGTTCCAATACTTCATCCATTTCCATCACCTCTCTCGGTGCGGAATTACAGAAACCGGAGCGTTTCATTGGAATTCATTTCTTCAACCCGGCTCCGTTGATGCCTTTGGTTGAGGTCATCCCATCTTTATTAACAGAAAAATCTTTAGCGGGAAAAATCTATAATCTTATGAAAGATTGGGGAAAGACACCGGTTATTGCTAAAGATATTCCAGGATTTATCGTAAACAGAATTGCCCGTCCTTATTATGGAGAAGCATTAAGAATCGTAGAAGAGAACATCGCAACGGTAGAACAGGTGGATGAAGCCATGAAAACATTAGGAAACTTCAGAATGGGACCTTTTGAATTAATGGACCTTATTGGTGTTGACGTCAATTTCTCCGTAACCAAAACCGTGTACAACGAATATTTTTACGATCCGAAATACAAACCGTCTCTCCTTCAGCAAAGAATGTCTGAAGCCAAGCTTCACGGCAGAAAAACAGGAAAAGGATTTTATGATTACTCGGAAGGGGCTGTTAAATCAGAACCTGTGAAAGACAATGCGCTTTATCATCAAATATTCATGCGAATAATTTCCATGCTTATCAATGAAGCTGTGGAAGCAAAAAGATTAGGTGTGGCGAACGATGAAGATTTAGAGCTGGCCATGCAGAAAGGGGTAAATTATCCTAAAGGATTATTATCCTGGGGGAAAGAAATCGGATATTCCAAAATCTCAGAAACCCTTCAGAACCTTTACGGGGAATATCAGGAAGAAAGATATAGACAAAGTCCACTACTAGGTAAATTGAATTAGATAATTTGAAAATGTGTTAATTGAAAATTTATTATCACATTTTTATTTTCAAATTAACATAATGGATATAGAATCATTCAGAGCCGAATTGGAAACAAGATTAAGCATTGAAAAACAATATATTGTTCAAGAGCTTTCTTCGATAAATGATTATCAGGAAAAACTTGAATCATTGGGGAAATTCAATGAAAAATATCGTGAAATAATTAAAAGGTTATCCAGTGAATTTGGAATTGATTTAAATGAGCCTTTTCAAACAGAAAATCCATCAAAATCGGAAAGTCTTACTTATGAACAGATCATTTTAGGTAGAACTATGAGTATTTATGACAAATTGGTTGATGAATTATATGAAGAAATAACAAGTACAAATTAAAGATGAATCCGAGACAGGTTGCAGAATATATGTTCGATCAGGATTTTTTTTCCCAATGGATGAATATCAAGCTGATTGAAGTTAAAGAAAATTATTGTTTAATAGAAATGCCCATTAAGAAAGAAATGATTAACGGGCTGAAAACCGTTCATGGAGGTGTTACGTTTGCTTTTGCAGATTCAGCGCTGGCTTTTTCGTCCAACAATTCCGGAGATGCCGCAGTTGCATTAAACTGTATCATCAATTTTACCAAAGCAGGAAAAGAAGGCGATGTTTTCAGAGCAGAAAGTATTTTGGTAAATGACACCAGAAAAACTGCTGTTTACGACATTAAAATCACCAATCAAAATGAACAATTGATTGCAAAATTTATCGGGACTGTATATAAAATAGGAAAAAAAGTAATAGAATTATAAATTTGGAAATTTGAAAATGAAGCAATTTGAAAATTATTTTTAATGCTTTATTTCATTCTTAAATTTTCAAATTAACACATTTTCAAATTAAGTAAAAATGAACAACGTATATATCATAGATTACGTCAGAACACCCATTTCAAAATTAAGCGGTGGTCTTTCAGAAGTTAGAGCCGATGATTTGGCGGCTATTGTTATTAAGGAAATCGTAGCAAGAAATCCTGAAGTTCCGGTTGAAGAAATTGAAGATGTTATTTTCGGGTGTGCCAATCAGGCAGGTGAAGACAACAGAAACGTAGCCAGAATGGGACTGTTATTGGCAGGGCTTCCGTATAAAATCGGAGGGGAAACCGTAAACAGATTATGTGCTTCAGGAATGTCTGCGGTGGCCAATGCATTTCGTTCCATTGCAGCTAGAGAAGGTGAAATCTATATTGCCGGCGGAGTAGAGCATATGACACGTTCGCCTTACGTAATGTCAAAACCCAGCACAGCTTTCGGAAGAGACAGCCAGATGTTTGATACCACTTTCGGATGGAGATTCATCAACCCGAAAATGAAAGAAATGTACGGAGTAGACGGAATGGGCGAAACCGCAGAAAACTTAGCGGATATGCACAATATCAGCCGTGAAGATCAGGATAAATTTGCCCTTTGGTCACAGCAAAAAGCAACGAAAGCCCAGGAAAGCGGAAGGCTTGCTGAAGAAATCGTAAAAGTTGAAATTCCTCAGAAAAAAGGCGAACCGAAGATCTTTGATAAAGACGAATTCATTAAGCCGGCTTCTTCAATGGAAGGTTTAGGGAAGCTTCGTCCTGCTTTCAGAAAAGAAGGAACGGTAACGGCTGGAAACGCTTCCGGCATGAATGACGGTGCAGCAGCATTGATCTTAGCCAGTGAAGAAGCCGTACAAAAATACGGACTTCATCCGATCGCTAAAATACTAGGTTCGGCAGTTGCAGGAGTAGAACCAAGAATCATGGGGATCGGACCAGTGGAAGCTACTCAGAAAGTTTTAAAAAGACTTAATCTTTCATTAGACGATATGGATATTATCGAACTAAATGAAGCATTCGCAGCGCAGGCTTTGGCAGTAACCAGAACATTAGGATTAAAGGATGACGATTCAAGAGTGAATCCAAACGGAGGAGCGATTGCTATTGGTCATCCACTTGGAGTTTCGGGAGCAAGAATTGTTGGTTCTGCCGCAATGGAACTTCAAAAACAGAATAAAAAATATGCCTTGTGCACTCTTTGTATCGGTGTCGGACAAGGGTATGCGATGGTGATTGAACGGATTTAATTTGAAAATGTGCTAATTTAAGAATTTGAAAAATGGTATTCAGAGCATGATCAATTTTCAAATTAGTTCATTAATTTAAAACCTTAGTTTTCTGAGTGCAACGAACGCATTTGCAAATGGTAATATGCCGAAAAATTTTTAAAAAAACTTCGTGAGCTTTGCGTTAAAAATAATTTTCAAATTAACTCATTCTCAAATTTTCAAATTAAAATTATGAATATCTACTCATACCACGGGATCAAACCAATCATTAAACCCTCCGCTTATGTTCATCCCCAGGCAGTGATCATCGGAAATGTAGAAATCGGCGAAGAAGTTTATGTCGGTCCCAATGCGGTGATCCGTGGGGACTGGGGTAAAATTATCGTCAAAGACGGCGCTAATGTTCAGGAGAACTGTACGCTTCACGTTTTTCCCGGGATTGAAACCATTTTGGAAGAATCGGCACATATCGGTCATGGCGCCATTATTCATTCCGGGCATATCGGAAAAAATTGTCTCGTTGGGATGAATGCTGTTGTGATGGATAAAGCCATTATTGGTGATGAATGCATTATCGGAGCTTTGGCTTTTGTACCTGCCAATTTTACATGTGAACCGAGAAAACTGATCGTTGGAAGCCCAGCAAAAATTATCCGTGATGTTTCAGATGAAATGATCAAATGGAAAACAGAAGGAACAAAGCTTTATCAGGAATTGGCAAGAGAAGGAAAAGATGCTATTTTGCCTTGCGAACCATTTACAGAATATGTTCAGCAGATCCCTACGAAAATTGTGGATTACGGTATTTGGGATGATATTAAGTAAAATTAAAATAATTTGAAAATGTGCTAATTTGAAAATTTTATAATAGAAAACTAATTTCCAAATTGACTCATTCTCAAATTTTTAAATTAAAAATAAATATGGAAAAATTAAAAAATTATATCTACGGCGAATGGATCGAAGGTTCCGGCAATGGAATTCCTTTATACAATGCTGTAACGGGAGAGCAGGTTGCTGTTTCCGATACGGAAGGGCTCAATTTTGAGCAGGCTTTGGATTACGGTAGAACAATAGGCTACAAAACCCTTTCATCCATGACGTTCTATGACCGTGGAGAAATGTTGAAAAAAGTGGCACTTTACCTTCTTGAAAGAAAGAAAAAATATTACGAATTATCATATAAAACAGGAGCAACTCATATAGATTCGTGGGTAGATATTGAAGGGGGTTTCGGAACTTTCTTCACCTATTCCGGGTTGGCAAAGAGAATGCTTCCCAATACTCCGTTTTGGGTGGATGGCGATACGCAGAAAATTTCGGCTAACGGAACTTTTCTGGGAACGCATATCTTAACACCAAGCGAAGGCGTTTCTATCCAGATTAACGCATATAATTTCCCGGTTTGGGGAATGTTGGAAAAACTATCTACCTCTTTATTGGCAGGAGTTCCCTCCATCGTGAAGCCTTCACCTTATGGTTCATATTTAACGAACGCCGTTTTCCAGGATATGATCGAAAGTGGAATTCTTCCGGAAGGAGCCGTACAATTAGTTTGCGGTGAGCCTGGAAATATTCTGGATTACGTTCAGGATGGAGATTCTGTGTTGTTCACAGGTTCTGCCAATACAGGAAGAAAATTAAAATCTTTACCTTCAGTGGCCGGAAATGCGGTCCGTTTCAATATGGAAGCAGATTCTCTGAACTGTTCAATCCTTGGCCTGGATGCAAAGCCGGGGACTCCGGAATTTGATCTGTTCATCAAAGAAGTTCGCAACGAAATGACCACTAAAGCCGGGCAAAAATGTACGGCGATCCGAAGAATTGTTGTACCTGAGAATTTGATAGGCGATGTTCAGCATGCTTTATCTAAAGCTTTAGACCAGACAAAAATCGGGAATCCGTTAAGCAGAGAAACAAGAATGGGATCTTTGGTAGGAAAGCAGCAGTATGATGAAGTCGTTAGAAAAATCAATTTGCTGAAAGCAGAAACCGAGCTTATTTATGACGGAAAACATGAATTGGTAGATGCCGATTACGAAAACGGAGCCTTCATGAGCCCGAAACTGTTTTTAAATGATAAACCGTTCGAGAAAAATATTTCTCACGATGTCGAAGCTTTTGGTCCTGTTTCTACGTTAATGCCTTACAAAGATGCCGAAGAAGCTGCGGCGTTGGCAAAAAGAGGAAAAGGAAGTCTGGTTGGTTCCATCGTTTCTTATGATAATAACTTCGTTGCAGAAACTTCATGGAAAATGGCATCTCAGCACGGAAGAATTTTTGTGTTGAACAGAGACAGTGCGAAAGAAAGTACAGGTCACGGTTCGCCGCTTCCGACTTTAATGCATGGCGGCCCGGGAAGAGCAGGCGGCGGTGAGGAAATGGGCGGACTGAACGGTCTTCATTTTTTCCTTCAGAAAACGGCAATTCAGGGTTCCCCGGATATTTTAACGGCAATTACGAAAATTTATCAGCAGGGCGCTGAGAAAAAATATTCAGACAAACATCCTTTCAGGAAATATTTTGAAGAAGTTGAAATCGGAGATTCTTTAGAAACCGCAGGAAGAACCGTAACGGATGCGGATATCGTAAATTTCTCCAATGTTTCATGGGATCATTTTTATGCTCATACCGATGCTACAAGCTTAACGGGAACTATTTTCGATAAAACGGTTGCTCACGGATATTTTATCCTTTCCGCAGCAGCAGGATTGTTTGTTTCCGGGAAAAAGGGACCGGTAATCGCAAATTATGGACTGGAAAACTGTTCTTTCTTCAAGCCTGTGTATGCCGGAGATACAATCACGGTGTATTTAACGGCAAAAGAAAAGATCAACCGGGGCGTAAAAGGAAGAAATATTCCATCTGGTGTTGTAAAATGGCTGGTTGAGGTTGTTAATCAAAGAGATGAAATTGTTTGTGTAGCTACAATTTTAACATTAGTGGCAAAACAATCTCCTTTTATTGATTTAAACCTGAAAAATATTCAGAAAGCATTAAATGGTTTAACGGAATCTACTCAGCCGGAATGGGGGAAAATGTCGCCTCAGCAAATGATCGAACATCTGGAGCATGGTATTCTGGTAAGTTTAGGCGAGCCTGAAGCTGAAAAATGCTTCACTCCGGAAGAGCAGTTGGAAAAATGGCAGGATTCTCTGTACAACCACAGAAAAATGCCAAAAGATTTCCCGGCACCATTTTTAGCAGAAGATGAAAAGCTTTTGGAGCCAAGACATAAAAATCTTGAAGCCGCAAAGCAATCATTTATGGATAATCTGAAAAGGTTCATCATTTATTATAAAGAAAATCCACAGGCTGAGCATATCAATTTCGTGTTCGGAAAACTGAATAAAGAAATGTGGGAATTAATGCACAGAAAACATTTTACCCATCATTTTGAGCAGTTTGGATTGATTTAATTATTAATACAACAATATAAAATTAGCAGTGTAGCAAGTAATTGTTACACTGCTGTATTTTAAAATATCAAATTGACATACTATGAAAACCTTCGCTGAACAAGTTGTTAATTTCAACCTGAATCTGAAATATAACGGAAATCTTCCCGATGATTTTCATGTATTGAATCCCTATCTTGATAATCCCGAAACGTTACAGGTGATGGAACAGTTTTATCATAAATATTATAGTGATAATCATCAAAGGAAATTTTTAGTTGGAATCAATCCCAGTCGCCATGGAGCCGGAGTTACCGGTGTGCCCTTCACGGATACCAAACGTCTGGAAAGTGTTTGCGGCATAAAAATGATTTCTGCTTATACGCATGAAGTTTCATCCGTTTTTGTCTATGATATGATTTCTGAATATGGTGGTGCAGAAGAATTTTATAAAGAAATTTACATTAATTCACCATTTCCGTTGGCCATTGTCAGAAAATCGAAAGGTAGCTGGATTAATGCCAATTACTACGACGATAAAGCCCTATTTAATGATGTTAAAGATTTTATGATTGATTCTTTAAGAAAACATATCAGCCTCAATCTTGATACTTCTGAAGTGTATATTATGGGTAAAAAAAATGCAGACTTTATTTCGAAACTTAATCAGGAGGCTCAACTTTTTGAAAAAATGGCCGTGCTGGAACATCCGAGATATATTCAGCAGTACAGATCAAAAGAGAAGCAGCTGTATATTGATAAATATATTTTAGCCTTGAAATAAAAATCCCCCGAATAAATTCAGGGGACCTTATCACACTTATGCATTAGAACCGTCACACAATAAGTTATTTAGTAATGGCTATTAGTTTTGATAATAAATATCTTATTGTTTGATAATTTTGTATGCTTCCGAAGCAGATTTTATCATATAAACTCCTCTGGGTAGTTCTGTGATATCTGCCTGGTTTGTGCCTTTTTTCGCTTCGATTGTTTTTACCAGTTGTCCTGCCTCGCTGTAGATGGCAAAATTTGTATTCTCAACAGCTTTAATAGTAAGGGGGCCGCTTGTTGGATTGGGATAGATGTTTGTTTCTTTTTTAGTAGATTTTACGTCATTGGCAGCCAACACAATTCCGCTGTCTTTCACCCATGTGAAGGCATCAAATTTAAGATACTGGAAGTTTCCTCCGGCAGTAATCTGCAGCTGGTCAATTACGATATTGCTGTAATTTTGGCCGTTAAGGTTGGTCATGTCAATTAATGTGTAACCATTGGTAACAGCCGTTGTTCCGTTAAAACCAGTGGTTTTAGTCTGTGTAAATTTCGTTACTCCAGATAATTTTCCTGTAACGGTAATCGTACCGGCAACACCCAATGTCCCGTTTGCAGCTGCAGCAGACACCCAGAATCTGTTTACCTTAAACAGGTTGGAAGTTGTCTTAATACTGAATGATGTTCCTGCAGACTGGTTTCCCGTTCCGGAATTATCAATAAACCTGTTGTCTATAGAGGTTCCGTTCCATCCTGCGGTAGGATTAGCTCCCGATACTTTATAAGAGTTTACAACAGACAGAATATTAAAGATCACACCGTTATCCGTGAAGCTTGAACTCCCGTTAGATTCTGTTTCAAACTGCTCCGTACTGGTTTGCCCAAATGTAAGCATGGAAATAAAGAGACCGCAGAGGGTAGAAAGTAAAGTACTTTTCATAATTTTAAATTTAAAGGTTGATAATGTATTTTTTAAGTTGATAAAATGATAATAATAAAAGTTGTGATTTAAGACATATGATAGGTAAGCGAATCTTATAATACGCTATATATCACATGATCGGGAAATTAAAGGCGTGTGGTTTCAATATTCTCATCAATTTTATATTATGGTTATTAATTTTTTAAATTAAATTTCCTACTCTGTTCAGGCTTTTCGGTTTCCGCCTTTATTTAAAAGCTGAACTTTGTTAAAGTTCAAAGTAACAACAATCGCTTGTTCGCTCATAGAGTAAAAAATACCAAATTAGACATTGCGTATTTCTACGGATAAACAGGTAATGTTAAATTTTCGGCAAAAATAAATAAATTATTTATTAATTTATATAATATGGTACCTGTATAATCTCATTTATTTTTCCAGACATATTAATAAAATACTATGCAATTGATAATTAAGTATAAATATTTCATTTATTAAGATCTTAGTGGATTTTTACACAAGTTTATTTCATTAAAACACTTTGTATTTAGTATTTTTGCTTGTATCCAATTTTAAATTTAAAATGAGCGAATTTGTAGTATCTGAACTTAAAAACAATATTGCCGAAATTACTTTCGGAACACCGAAAAGCAATTCTCTTCCGGGGGCAATCCTTGAAAAACTGGCGCAAACCATCCTTAATGAGGGAGTTAAAGATGAAGTAAAAGCAATTCTTATAAAAAGTGAAGGCAACAAAGCATTTTGTGCAGGGGCTAGCTTCGATGAATTGCTGGAAATTGAAGAACTTGAAAAATCCACAAAGTTCTTCGGAGGTTTTGCCAAAGTTCTGAATGCCATGAGAAACTGCGGTAAAATTGTAGTCGTAAGAGTACAGGGAAAAACTACTGGCGGTGGAGTAGGTATTGCCTGTGGAGCGGATTATTGTTTTGCGGTAAAAGATGCTGCTTTGGCTTTAACGGAAATCAACTTAGGAATCGGACCTTTCGTGATCGGGCCTTATGTGGAAAGAAAAATAGGAAAATCACAATTTTCAGCGATGGCTATTGATGCAGATTTCAGATCGGCAGAATGGGCAGAACAGCACAATATTTATCATTCCGTTTCGGAAAGTATTGAAGAAATGGATGCAAAGCTGGAGAAATTCCTTGAAACATTAGCTTCAAGAAGCAGTGATGCTTTGGCATTGATCAAAAAAGTTTCCTGGGAAAGGACAGATCATTTTAATGAGCTGATGCCGGCAAGAATTCACATGAGCGCCAGCCTGATCCTGGAAGATTCTGCAAAGAAAAATATAGAAGCTATTAAGGAAAGGTTAAGAGCAAAATAAATAATGATGTAATCATTTGATCTCCTTTAAAAATATCTGTTATGAAAAGAAAAATACTCTTATTACTGACATTTGCTGTCTATCTTGTTTCAGCTCAGAATGTTAATTTATCCTGGTTTAAAAATTATGGAGGAACCTTATATGACAACGGAAAAACCGTCAGAAAAGTTCCCAATAACGGTTATATCATCTGTGGAAATACAGAATCTAATAATTTTGATATAATTAATAACCATGGAGATCAAGATATCTTCCTTATGAAGTTAGACGAAAATAGAAATATAGTATGGCAGAAATCTTATGGAGGCAGTGCCCGAGATGGGTCTGATGGTTCCAATTCGTTGCAAATAACCTCAGACGGAGGATATATTTTTACAGGAACTACACGATCAAATGATGGAGACGTTATAAGACCTTCTTCTTCATTTAGTAGTATATGGGTGGTAAAAGTAAATTCTGCTGGAAATATTGAGTGGCAAAAAATAATTGGTACATCAAATATAAATTTTAATGCTTCTTCTGTAAATGTGCTGAATGATGGAAGTGTTGTCGTTTCCGGTTATTACGGGAGTACAGCATTACTGTCAAAGTTAAATGCAAACGGAAACTTAATTTGGCAGAAAACTTTTGTGGGAGCAAATAATGATACTAATATTTATGATACCAAAGTACACAATAATGGCTTCATATTAATCGGTCATGATAACTTTGGTTCAGCGCTATCCTCAAAAATAAGAATCATTAATGTTGATACAAATGGCAATCTTATTTGGAATAAAAATTATGTTTATCCAGGCGCTGACAGAAACTATTCCCGCGCAGTTATCGCTGATCCGGACGGGACATTTATAATATCGGGCATTTGCGGCGTTTATGCCGGATATTCCGGAGTTGTAGCGAAACTGGACGCTTTAGGCAATGTTGTTTGGGAAAATGCATTCACAAATCCCGGGTGGGTTCAAATTAATTCAGGAATCATTAATCAAAATAATGAATATATTTTCTGTGGCTACATAAGTCCTACAGTTTTTGCATATAATGCATTTTATATTGCAAGGTTTAATTCTAATGGTACTAAAACCGGGGAAAATATTATCCGAGGAAATTCAACAAGTATTATTGAAAATATTATTGAAGAAGGTAATAACGAATATGTTGCTGTTGGCGGATCCCCGGCAAGCAACCTTACTTCACCATTCCCATTACAAATTTCTGGAAAAGGAGGTTTTGATATTGTCTTATTAAAAGTAACCGGGATCGCAAATCTTTCCACCCATGATGTTCTGCCGGAAAAAACCGAAATTAAAATTTACCCCAACCCTGCAAGCAATATAGTGCAGATAAAATCGAAAAAAAGTATTATCGGTGTTAAAGTTTTTTCTGCTGACGGCAAACTTGTTATGCATAAAAAAGCAAAAGATATACAAAGTATTGATATAAGCGAAATTCCTTCCGGAGTATATTCCTGCGAATTTATGGATGCTGATCAGCTCAAAATTTATGAAAAGATTATTAAAAAGTAATTTTTGTATTATTTTTTAGTAAAAACATTACTATGTTGAAAGGATGGTCCAGCCATCCTTTTTTATTTCCGAAAAGCACGAGCACAAAATAAAATGTTACTGTTTATATAATGTTAGATAAAATCTGGCTATTTGATAAACTTCAGATTAAGTATTATAAAAATTAATTCAAAAATATTTTGCAGATTGAAAATAAATAATAACTTTGTAATTCAAAGTTCTTTTTATGGAATCTAAAAACTATCACGAAGACTTATCACACATTCGCACCATGATGGAGCGTTCTTCCCGGTTTATTTCTCTGAGCGGTCTGTCCGGAGTTGTTGCAGGATTGGCTGCCATTGCCGGTGCTGTGTATGTTTATTTTGTATTTCAGAGGGAAGGAATTAATTATTTTGATGGGAAGCGAAATTTTTTCGGACCTGCTCTGGTGAAAGAACTGGTAACAATCGGTATTGTAATTCTGGTAGTTGCTCTTCTCAGCGGATATATTTTTACGGCTAATAAAAGCAAAAGAAAAGGATTAAAGATCTGGGATGCTACTACAAGAAGACTTTTGGTTACCTTTGCAGTTCCTTTGGTAACAGGAGGTATCTTTTGTCTGGCACTTCTTTATCATCATCTTTTTGTATTGATTGCTCCGTCAACATTGCTTTTCTACGGACTGGCTCTTGTAAGTGCAGAACGGTATACGTTAACGGATATAAAATATTTAGGATATTGCCAGATTATTTTGGGACTGGTTTCCTTATTCTTTTTAGGATGGGGACTGCTGTTCTGGGCAATAGGATTTGGGGCTTTACATATTGTGTACGGATTGATTATGCATAAGAAGTATAAATAATGGGTATAGGTTTTTCTATAGTTTTATTTGTAGTAGCAATAGGTGTTTTAAGCTTTATTCTTGGAAGTATAGGAAGTTTAATTACATACTTTTTAGTAAAAAAGAAAAAAAGAAGGAAAATATTGTTTGCATTCATTGTCCCATTTTTAGGACTTTATACTATATACTTTTGTGGAATTATCGGATCAATAATTGTTTCGGAAAATTAAAAAGATAGATATGGGAATGGGCGATGCATGGTATGTACCTTTAAAAAATAGTCGCCAGCTATTGTTTATTGATCTTCCAGAAAAAGGCTATATAAGCAATGAAGAAACTGGACAATTATTAATTTCAGATATTATTGAAATTGAGGAAAAAGGTGATGTCATTTTTGGAAAGATTTCTGATAACGAATATTTTTACTACAACATCCAAACAGATGAGATTAAAAAATTTGATAATGAAAGTAAGCTTATTGAAATAAATTTTGGCGAAAAATTTAGATTAACTAATGCATACGAATTTTATTTAACAAGGTATAAAGATATCGCAGGAAACTGGTTTGTAATGGTTGGAATTATCTCCTTTATTATTAGTCTACTCGTACTATTTATAACAAAAAAAATAATGGGTATTTAAGCTCCAAAATTAAAAAATGATAAAAATAAATCAACTCAATAAAGAATTCGAAAGCCGTGTGAGATTGGGCATTATGTCTGTTCTTATGGTCAACGACTGGGTTGATTTCTCCGAGATGAAAAGCCTGCTTGAAATAACAGATGGTAACCTGGCAAGCCACAGCAATGCTCTTGAAAAATCCGGTTATATAGAAGTGAAAAAAGAATTCGTCGGAAAAAAACCAAAGACTTCATATCGAGTTACACAGAATGGAAGAGAAGCCTTTACCGAACATATTAATGCTTTGGAAAAATTACTGGGGAAATAAATTTTTTTGAATTTAAACTTTGAAATGCAAAGTACTTTTAACAATTTAAAATAAAAATCATGACTTTAGAAAAACAAAAAACAACAATCATTTTCGGTGTACCCACTTTATTAATGGTCACCGCTTTTTTCGGAAATCTTTTTGTGGATGGGTGGAACTGGTCGCCTTTCGATTTTGCAATTGCCGCATTTTTACTGTTCGGAACCGCTTTCTTTATTAATCTCGTGACCAGGTCAAAAAAGCCATTGCTTACGAAACTGATGATCTGCTTCATTATTTTATTGCTGCTGGCTTTAGTTTGGATCGAGCTGGCTGTCGGAATTTTCGGAACTCCGTTCGCGGGTAGTTAAACAAAGCATTAGAATAGTAATGGAAATGATTAAAAGCATAACAGATGGAAGATTGCTTTTTATCAATTGTAAAATCCGATTTTTAATTTAACACAAGTTTGAATTATGAAAGATTTAAATACATTAAATTTTGCTAAAACAATTTTTGCCTTATTTTTTATAGCCGGAAGCTTTTTTCTCTTAGGAGCATTAATTACGAAAAGGGATGAGTTTGCTGCTGCAGGATATATGCTTCTTATTTTGGGTGTTCCCATTAATTTATTATTTGTGTTAGGGCTTGTAATTTATGGAATTATATATCGGTCAAAGTTAAAAACTGCTCTTATAGCGGTTTGTATTTTGACCATAAATATACCTGTAGCTATAATTTACACTGTAATAGGACTGAACATATTTAAATAAAAGTTATGAAAAAAATACGCGTCAAATTTCTTCTGTTCGTCTATAATAAAACCCAGAAACTCTACAGGAAATATTTTAAGAAAAAGAAAAGGCAGTGGCAGTTTACCGAAAAGCAGCTGCTGGAATTCCAGGAAGATTCTCTGGGCAGAAAGCTGGGCGAGTTTTATAAAAAACACGGATTTACAATGATTCCTAAAATGGAAAATCACGATGTCCATCATCTCATTACAGGCTGCGGAACCAATTTCGAGGATGAAATCGCCATGCAGTTCCTGCTGTTGGGAAACGGAAAGCTGAATGCTCATCTTTTGGCGGCTATTGTTTTGGGAAGCATCATCTTACCGGAATATTATAAAATTTATATCAAAGCATATAAAAAAGGTCAAAACATGCGGCCGTTTCACGAGTGGGATTTTGAAGCATTGCTCTGGCAGAACTTTGAGCACCTGAAAGATTTTATTCAACAAAAAAACACAAAGGTATTATACTAAAACTAACTATGAAAACACATCATTATATATTTCTCACGACACTTCTCTTTGTTATTGTATTTTATGACCAGAATGTAGGTCTTAACCTCGGGATAATCGGGATGATCTACGCAGCGCTCACTTTTTTCAGGACACCTGAACGAAACAGAACGAAAACATTTATTTTTCTTTTCATAACAAGCATTCTTTCAAGCATTGCTTTTGCGTGGTATGGAGATTTTCCTTCTTTTTTAGCGGTGGCGGCGTCGCTTTTATTATTAGGTTATCGCTCAAGAAACCGGAAAATGAAGATTCTTTTGCTCATTCCCGTATTTGTGACCAACTGCTTCACTGAGTTTTTCAGGATCCTGAATTTTGATGCATGGCTGCCTAAAAGAAATGTTTCCGGATTATGGCAGAAGATGATGGCATTCGTTATCATTCCTTTCATTCTGATCTCTGTTTTCTTCGGAATTTACTCTGCCGGAAGCGATCATTTTGCCAACCTGTTCACGAATATTGAGCTTGACCTGAATTTCTGGCAGCTTTTGGCCATGATCTTTTTAGGATTTTTTATTGCCTTCAATTTCTGGAATTTCGCGGTTGAACGATTTATTTATAAAAGCAACAGATTGCTGGATAATAATTTTGGAGAAAAGGATAAAATTCAAAAAGCAACCTATTCTTTCCTTGATCTGGATGCCGAAAGAATGAGCGGTGTTATTTCTTTATTTGCACTGAATATTTTACTTGTATTTTTTATCGTTACCTACAATTATGAACAGTTTTACCAAGCCGTAAAAACTCCGGTGAAGCTTTCCGAAGAAACGCACGAGCGGGTAAATGCCGTCATCATGTCGATTATCATGTCGATTGTAGTGATTATGTTTTATTTTAAATCCAATTTCAATTTTGATCCGAAAGCCGGGCTTTTGAAAATTTTAGCCAAAATCTGGATTTTTCTGAATGCTGTTCTCGTCATATCTGCTATGGTGAAGAATTCTGAATATATTATGAATTATGGTTTTACCTATAAAAGGTTAGGCGTTTATGCATTTTTAATTTTAGCGTTGATCGGGTTATTGACCACATTTATCAAAATTCAGCAACAAAAAAGAAATATTTTCCTTTTCAATACCATGGCCTGGTATATTTACGGGGTGATCCTCGTTTGCAGTTACATTAATTGGGGCGGAATAATCACTTCCGAAAATATGAAACGTAAGGATTTCAATGCAGAATACCATCTGAGGGAAATAAACTTCAGCGAAAAGCCTCTCCTGAAATATGCCGGAGAAAAAAGGAATTACCTTTTGAAATCTGAAATTTTAAATTTGGAAAGGGTGAAATTCCAGCAGAATGAAAAATTCCTTTCTAAAGTTCTGTATTACCAGAGTTTAAAATAGGGCGATTTACGGCTAAGCCTCACAGGTTTTCGAAAACCTGTGAGGTTTTTCAAGTTTTGAGATAATTTCAAAAAAATTGATTTAGTTTAAACATTAAATCAGTGCAATCTGTAAAATCTGCGGGAAAACTCATTTCAATGGAACAATTTTCGCATGAGATTACATTTTAAAAGCCTGCAAGCTTATTATAATTTAAAAAATAGTTGTTATGAAAAAATTATTTTTGCTGATTCCTCTTGTTATATTTTCGTGTAAAAAAGAGTCATCCGTTTCACAAACACAGAATACAGATTCATCAGCTGCCGTTCAGGGATCTGTTGCAACAAAAGAAACCGATTCTGTAGCAGCATTAAGAATGAAAGATTCCATTATTAACAATGCTCCGAAGACAAAAGAAGTTTTGCGTACGGGTGTTATGAGAGAAGTTAAGGACGGACAGATTATAAGAACAGTTGATGCAGAAAGATTTCCGCTTACTTTGGGAGAAGAATTCACAAAAGACGGGCAGGAATTTATTCTTAAAATCATCAACTTCAATAAGCCAAAAATAAGCGCAAAAATTTCTACAAAAGAAAAGGATTTCAACATACGGTTCAACCAGATAAAATTGCCGAATGGCGATTACGACGGGCCTTTCGGGCGTGACCTTACTTACGATATTAAAGAAAGAGGTGAAGTCTGGCTCATTATCGGGAAAAGCAATATGGCTTCAGGAAATACGAAAGGAAGCTTCACCGTGAGTATAGAATGATTCAACGATTTGGTATAATTTCTGCTACCATCACTTTAAATTTTATCATTATGAAAAATATCATTTTGACAGCGGCAGTAGCCTCAGCGGCTCTGGTAAGCTGCGGCACCGTGCAGTCGTTGGTTCAGAATACATTTCCTTATACAGCTAATGTTTTGATTTCAACCGGCGTTCCTGCAGATAAAGAAGTTTCTTCTACCGCTACGGCATCTAATGTTCAGACCTGGTTTGGTGGAAACAACAATGCTAAAATTAAAGATGTACGAATTTCCGATGCTAAGGTTTCTGTTGTGACACCTTCCGGAGGAAATTTAAGCGCTTTTAAAACCATTAAAGTATATATTTCTTCCAGCGGAACAGGTGAGAGACTTGTCGCTTCGAGAACCAATATTTCCACGGATGCTTCAAGCCTTACGCTGGATCTGGAAAATTCGGGATTTTTGGATGAAGTAGTAAAAAGTACGGGAGTGACCGTAAGAACAGTATATGAGCTTAAGAATCAAACAAGTTCGGATATGAACCTTAGGATAGCACTTAATTTCAGCAGTATTCCTGCGAATTAGTTTTTTTATAAAAGTTTATTTGAAAAAAAACGTCTTTCAGCGATGAAAGACGTTTTTATATTGATCGTTATAAAGGCTATTTAAAATCTACAAGCTCCACATCAAAAATAAGTGTTGCTCCGGGAGGGATCACACCACCAGCTCCATTATCTCCGTAAGCAAGGTCAGACGGAATATAAAACCGGTATTTTGCTCCCTTCGACATCAGCTGAATTCCTTCTGTCCATCCTTTAATTACTCCTGAAAGGTTCAGTTCGATAGGCTGTCCGCCGTTTTTATCCGTAGAATCGAACACGGTTCCATCCATCAGTTTTCCGGTATAGGTTACATTCGCTGTACTTGTAGCCGTTGGTTTGATTTTTCCGTCGCCCTCTTTCAGAACTTCGTATTGCAGGCCGCTTGCAGTAGTTTTAATATTTTTGTTCAGCTTGTTTTTTGCTAAAAAATCGGCACCTTTCTTTTTGTTTTCTTCGGCTTTTAATTTAGCTTCAGCCTGCTTCTTTTCATTCTGCTTCTGCATAAAGTTCTGCATGAAAGTAGCCATTTCTTCTTTAGGAAATAAACTTGCCTTCTCTCCAAATGCATCTTTGAATCCCTGTGCCAATAGCTCAGGGTCTGCCGGAAAGCCTTGTTTTTTCATATTTTCGGCGATATCAAGGCCGATGTAATAAGAAGCTTTTTGCTCGTCGGTGTAAGATTTCTGAGCGAATGCAAGTTGTGCTCCTGTTAAAAGAGCCAGCGTAAATAATGTTTTTTTCATTGATTGAATATATTTTTCTGCGAATTTAAGCTTTTATAATGGAATCCATCACAATTGTTACCGGTCCGTCATTGATTAATGAAACTTTCATGTCGGCACCGAAGATTCCGCTCTCCGTTTTCAGTCCGGATTTTGAAATTTCTTGTTTAAAATAGTCAAAAAGTGGAATCGCTTTATCAGGCTTCGCCGCTTTAATGAAAGATGGGCGGTTTCCTTTTTTATAATCGGCAATCAACGTAAACTGACTGATGCAGAGAATTTCACCTTTAATATCCTGTACCGAAAGATTAAGCTTTCCATCCTCATCCCCGAATATTCTTAAATTGAGAATCTTCTGAACGAGCCAGTCGGCATCGGTTTCCGTATCATTTTCATCAATTCCGACAAGGAGCATAAGGCCTTTTCCGATTTCTCCCACAATATTCCCGTCAACTTTCACATGAGATTCTGATACTCTTTGAATGACTGCTTTCATTAATACGTAATATTTAAAATTTTCCCTGAAGGATCATAATTGTAAAGATACGTTTTAGGCTGTACATTGGCTACTGCGGTAGGCTGTCCGGTTAATAAAATCCATTGGGCATTGTCTTTCGGGCAGACGATCCTGATATTGTCCTGAACCTCCAAAGTGGTATTGCTGTCGGGACAGATGTGCGGAGCATTACGGTCATACACTTTAAAGGTGGTATCGGAAGCTCTTACGATGATAAGTCCCCTTGTTCCGGATTGTTGCTCATTGATGTAGACCCATCCGCCAACCTGGTTCAGCGGGTAATAGGCAGGAAGATTAAGATTAAGCGTAACGTTAATGGGGTTATTCGGGAAGCAACTTACGGTGTCTTCTGTGCTGCCACAGGATTTTATTGCTAAATTGCTGAAAATCAATAATGTTATTAAAGATAATATTGAAAAAGTTTTTTTCATTTCAATTTAAATTTTTATATATTTGTAGAAATTAAACGATTACAACTCGAAAACATTGTCCGGCAAATGTCGGATTATTTTTTTATACTAAAACTAAATTTTGAAAATTATGGCAAGCTATGTTACAAAGGAGGGATTAGACAAAATGAAAGCTGAGCTGGAACAGTTGGAAACTGTAGAAAGACCAAAAATCACCCAGCAGATTGCAGAGGCAAGAGACAAGGGAGATCTGTCTGAAAATGCAGAGTATGATGCCGCGAAAGAAGCCCAGGGAATGCTTGAAATGAGAATTTCTAAGCTGAAAGATGTTATTGCTACTTCCAAGATCATAGATGAAAGTCAGCTGGATACTTCAAAAGTTTCTATTCTTACCACAGTAAGATTGATGAATAATGCCACTAAAAAAGAACAGGTATTTACTTTGGTTCCTGATAATGAAAGTGATCTTAAGGCAGGAAAAATTTCTGTGAATACCCCTATTGCAAAAGGGCTTTTAGGGAAAGCTGTTGGCGAAACCGCAGACATTACGCTTCCTAACGGCAATAAACTTTCTTTTGAAGTATTGGAAATTACCCTTTAATTCAGTAAAAAAAATCAATCTCAACACTAAGAAAATGAGTACAATATTCACAAAGATCATCAATGGCGAAATTCCCTCATATACAATTGCCGAGGATGAAAACTTTATCGCTTTTCTGGATGCAATGCCTTTGGTAAAAGGACATACTTTAGTGGTTCCCAAAAAAGAAGTAGACCTTATTTTTGATCTGGAAAGTGAAGAATATAAAAACCTTTGGGGTTTTGCTCAGGAAGTTGCCAAAAAAATAAAAACGGCAATACCTTGTGTACGGGTAGGAGTGGCAGTAGTAGGGCTTGAAGTTCCCCATGCCCATATTCATCTTATTCCTCTAAACCAGGTGGAAGATATGAATTTTAAAAATGAGAGACTGAAATTGTCAGCCGAAGAGTATACTGAAATTCAGAACTCTATTATTAATTCCTAAAAAAAACAATAAACTCGTAACTTTTTACGGGTTTATTTAATCTATACATATATTTATATATACTAATGAATTCAAACCAGTGTTCTTTCTGCGGAAGAAAGAGAAATGAAGTGCAGATGCTGATTTCCGGTCAGAATGGTTTTATTTGTGAAAACTGTATTGAGCAGGCACATGCTATTGTGAAGGACAGTTCGGTAAAAACAGGATTTTCCCCGGCTGAAAATATAGAAGAATTAAAGAAACCTAAAGAAATCAAAGAATTTCTTGATCAATATGTGATCGGACAGGATCAGGCAAAAAAACAACTGTCAATTGCTGTTTATAATCATTATAAAAGATTGCTTCATGCTCAGGATGAAAACCGAGAAGTTGAGCTTGAAAAGTCCAACATCATCATGATTGGTGAAACCGGAACCGGTAAAACCTTATTGGCTAAAACCATAGCACGCGAACTGAATGTTCCTTTCTGTATCGTAGATGCTACCATTTTAACTGAAGCAGGATATGTAGGAGAAGATGTTGAAAGTATTCTGTCCAGATTACTCATGGTTGCAGATTATGATGTGGAAAAAGCGGAGAGAGGAATCGTCTTTATTGATGAAATAGATAAAATCGCAAGAAAATCTGATAATCCGAGCATTACAAGAGATGTCTCCGGAGAGGGAGTTCAGCAGGGGCTGCTTAAACTTTTGGAAGGAAGTATTGTAAATGTTCCGCCACAGGGAGGAAGAAAGCATCCTGACCAGAAATATATTCAGGTAAATACACAGAATATTTTGTTCATTGCAGGAGGCGCATTTGATGGCATCAAGGAAATTATTGAGCGCAGAATGAATAAACAGGCTATTGGTTTCAGTACAGAGAAAATCAATAATACCAATGAAGATGAATACATTTTAACTAATATAAATGCTATTGATCTCCGTTCTTTCGGATTAATTCCTGAACTTCTGGGAAGATTCCCCATCATTACCTATCTGGATAAACTTACAAAGGAAACAATGGTGAGAATCATGAAAGAACCGAAAAATTCAATTGTTAACCAGTTTATAGAACTTTTCAAAATGGATGGTACCCAGCTTACTTTTACAGATGCAGCTATTGAAAAAATTGTAGAGGAAACTATTGAGAAAGGCTTGGGGGCAAGAGGACTAAGAGGAACCACAGAAAAAGTTCTTGAAGACTATATGTTTTCCATTGGAGAAGAAAAAGAAATAATCCTTACAGAAGACAATATTTTTGTAAAAAATTAAAATATTTTTGTTTTTTATTAAAAAAAATATAACTTTGCAGTTGTATTAACACACAAATAACTACATACAGTGAGAAAAAATTTATTTGCTATTGGTCTATTAGCAGCTATGTATTCTGTTCAGGCGCAGAATATTCTAGTACACATAGATGACGCTGCTACTACGTACGTAAGTGAAGGCACTCTGTTATACTCGGGTGGAGGATTACAGACACGAGGTTCCGGCATAATAGATCTTCACGGAAACATGATGATTGAAGGTTCATCAACAGATGCTCTTAAAACAATCACTACAGGAGGTTCAAATAAAACGGATGGCGGAAACATCGTCCTGAGACTTAATACTCCCGGAAGTTACGCTACTTCTACTTATGGTCAGCTATACATTAACGGATTAACACAAGCGAACATTACAGCTATTGTAAGCAGAGAATTCCGCACAGGTAGGCATGGGACAGGTACCAGTTATTTTCAGCAAATGGCCATGCCATTTTCCGGTAAGGTGATAAGCAGTCTTTCAACGGAATTCGGTAAAACATTCAATACAAGCAGGTACGATAACTCTATTCTGAAATGGGATAATACAAACGTCCTGCAGGTTCATTACACCAATCTTGCATCTGTAACGAATGATCCTACCGGATATTATATGCTAAAATCTAAAAACAATGACCTTGATACCAGCACTCCTCCTGTTTCGTTGGCCACCATTGCGCCAACTGCTACAGGGTCTGTATTTACACTAAATGGACAGCCTTATGCCAACCTTTCTGCACCCCTAACTTTACAGAATGCAGGAAATGTAAATTTCGGACTTAATGGTTCGAATAAGAACGTTTATAATGAGAGATATAATACTTATCTTAATGATCTTTTCGAATTTACTACCACTCCGTGGGCAGGAACTTTTGGTAAGAATATTTATCAGTTTGGAAACCCTTTTCTTACCAATTTAGATTTAACAAAGATAGGATATGTAGAAAATGGTGGTGTAACAGATGGAAACAATGTATCAAATATCTGGGGAATCGTATATGATCCCGGTACAATTGTTACAACTGCATCCGGAACTTATTCTACGGGAGCTTTAGTGCAAACCTTTAATCTTGATGGTACCCCGGTAGGTGATGTAGGGCTTGTCATTAAACCTATGCAGACCTTTAAAATAAAACTCAGAGATAACACAGCTCAGACACTTGACTTTAATACCTTAAGAAGATTCAGCGGAACAGCCAGAGCGGCAGCAACGGATTATAGTGTTGTAGCGGCAAAGAACAATTCTGGCGGGACTGTAAAGCAGCTTGGTATAATCGGGCTGGATGCTAATGGTGTAGAAATATCCAGAACTTATTATGTAGTTTCTCCATCATCCGTTACAGGGCATCAGTCAGCAATAGACACAACAGTTCAGGTTTCTGCAGGAAGCAATATGATTGGTACTTTTGAGGAAGCAAGCAATGGAGGGTATGATAATAATTACTTAAACTACTGGCTGTATATCAACGAGGCAAATGAAAATAACTTTAAAGGTAAAAATGTTAAGCTCGTTAATTATTATCCTGATAACGTGAAATCCTACAAATTTGAAATTAAAGAAAATGCTGAATTAATAGCAGACGGTGTACATGCCCTGTCTTCCGGAATCGGCTTTTATTACAAAGCACCAAACGGAACTGCGCAGCAGGCAAAACAGGGAGATATAATTCCTGTTACAGGCAACGAATATGATTTGTATTATGGAGAGCCTAGCAATATTGTTTTAGCAACAAATGAAAAGGCCACAGGTGCAAGAACATTGGTAATCTATAATCCTGCAATAGAAAATTATTTTGTAAGATTTGATCCTGACTGGAAGAAGGCAGATATCGAAGTTTATGATATGAGTGGAAAGTTAGTAATCTCCAAAAAGGCGGTAGATGCATCACGTGATTTTGTTATCGAATTGGATGGTAAGATCAAAAACTCTTATGTGGTGAAAGTAGTATCGGATAAAGGAGAAGTTGTTAATGCAAAAATATTAAAATAGAACATATGAAAACCATACATAAACTATGCTTACCCTTTTTTCTTGTCTTGAGCTTTGTGGTCAGTGCGCAACCACCCAATCCGTCTGGAGGTAATGGTGCGGGAGGTGACGGAACAGGGGAACAGGTGCCTGTTGATATGTATGTATATTTGCTGGCTGTTATCGCAATTATGCTAATACTGTTTTTCAGCAAAAAATATATACCCAGGAAAATATAAATTTTTATTAAAAATACATTAAGCTCTCTGATTAATCGGAGAGTTTTTTTACTTTTACCCTATGAAAAAGATTTTTATATTATCGGCTGTTATAGCCTCATTTTCATTACAGGCCCAATTTAATATTAATATTCAGGCTCCTGCAGATTTCAAAGATCAAGATGCTATCTTATATACCTTAAACGGATCCAAAGACATTATTTTTTCAAAAGAGAAAAGCAAAAATAATACGTGGATCTTTAAGTATCCTAAGCATTACATGGGGATGATGAAGGTCTATTTTCCGGGTTCAAACAATACATTTAATTTTATCTCTGAAAATAAAAACGTAAATATAAAGCTTGAAATACAAGCCAATAAAATTAAAGATGTAATTTATCTTGATGAGGCGAATGAACTAATGAGCAACCTACAGGAAGGTTCGCAAAAAAAAGAACTGATACTTCCGGCATTATCGCAAATTAGAGAATATTACAAAGACAATACAGAATTCGGAAAGGCGCTTAAAACTGAAATCAGTAGATTGAGTGGAAGTTCTGAAGGTATTGACCCTGCTCAGCATCCTTTTATCTATTATTACAATACCAATTACAGCAAGTTTCTTTCTAATGATGCTTCAAAAAAAGTAAGTCCGGATGATATCATTAATTTTGTTGATAAATCAAATGATATGCTTGAAACATCATCTCTATTAAGGCCTGTTTTGGTATCATATCTTAATACGGGAGGAAATACTAATGTAAGCACATCTGTAGATAAGCTGCTTGACAGGTTAAAGGTGGAAACTCCAAGGGGGCAGACTGTGCTTTCCGAGCTAATCGATATTTTTGATGTATATGATATGCAGGATTTTAAAAACAAATATCTTTCATTGGCTAAAAATCTTAAATGTACCATCACAGACCGATTAGCCTCTACCTTAAAATCTAATGCGAATGTAGAAATAGGAGCTGTTTTTCCTAATTACACTTTTCAGGCACCAGCTAATACAGATGCTAAAACACTTCATGATATAAAAGCGGATAAAAAAGTAGTAATATTCTGGTCATCAACATGCTCGCACTGTGAGAGTGAGCTGCCGCAATTATTGGCAAAATATAATGATTTAAAAAGCAGAAATATTCAGGTAATCGGTTTGTCTCTGGATACTGACAAAGATTCTTACACTAAAAAAATCAGTGCATATCCCTGGGTAAATGATACCGAATTAAAAGGATGGAACAGCAGCTATGCAGATACTTATAATATTCATGCTACACCAACGTATTTTATTTTAGATGCTAACAATAAGATAATCAATAAACCAGAGCATGTGGGCGATGTTTTGGAATATTTTAAGTTAAAATAATTTTGGTTAGTTGTAAATATTTTCTATATTTGCACCACCAAAACGGCGAGGTAGCTCAGTTGGTTAGAGCGCAGGATTCATAACCCTGAGGTCACGGGTTCAATTCCCGTCTTCGCTACAAAATAAACCGAAACAGTAATGTTTCGGTTTTTATTTTTTATAATTTTTTAAAGCTTTAACTTTGGTACCCCAATAATTTTCTCATCTGGTAGAAGAACCTTTCAATGAGTCTGAGGTCCTGGGTGACAATTTCGGCATTTCCTTTTAGCTCTTTGTCGAAGATAAGGGTTTTATTATAAGAAGTTTTCAGTCCTTTCGGGAGTGCTACGTCAACATAGTAATTTCCTTCTTTATCTGGGGATAAGGAGATATTCTGGACTTTTCCTTCCACGATACCATATTCCTGATAGCGGTAATTATCAAGCTTAATGAGCACTTTTTCCCCGGCAATGATTTTCCCTGAATTGGCAGCAGGAACAGACATTCGTCCCACCAGTTTTTCTCTGTTATCCGGAAGGATAGATAAGATGGCATCTCCGGCCTTTACAAACTGATTTTCCCCGAAAAACTGTTGGAAACTGGCTTCCCCATCGGTATTGGAGACAATCAGATAGTTCTGCTCCCATTGTTTGAGCGATTTTCTAAGCTGCTCGAAAAGCTGTAATGTTTGGGAGGAATAGGTAATTTTATCTTTTTCAGTATTGATTACCGTCCCGCTTTTTGTTTTATTAACGTTGGAGATTCCCTCTTCAGTCTGGGATAAAGAGATGTTGATATTTTCTAAATTCTGCTGTGCCTGGAGGAATTTAATTTTTTCATTTTCCAGTTCTACGGCAGCAATCACTCCCTGGTTAAACAACTCCTGCGAACGCTGGTAATTTTTCCTGGTAATTTCATATTTTGCCTGTTCAAGGTTTTTCTGTTGTTTAAGGGTTGCAATTCTCAGTCTGTATTCCGAGAGGCTTTGGTTGGCCGCAATATTTTCAGGGGCATAAGGCTGGAGTCTTGTAAAAAGAGCTTCATCCTGGAACGCCTTTGCAAAACTGTTATAGTCCCCCTGCAGTTCTCCAAGCTTAAAATGCGAAGTTTCGCCAAGCGGAAACCGTTCCAGCTGATCCGGGGTAATAGAATCTACCAGCTTTTTCAGTCGGAGAATATCTTTGTAATTGGCTGTTGACTGCATCACCATCAGTACTTCGTTCTTTTTAACATGCTGATGGTCTTTAATGAAGATTTTTTCAATTTTTGAATTGGTACGTGCTTCTAATTTTTCCGGAGGATTCTGTGAGGTCACAACAATAGGAGCGGGAATAAATTCCGGGTACCGTATAATATAGCTCATGATGAGAATCATGATAAGAATTAAAAAAATAATTGTATTTCCCCAGCGGATCATCCAGTGGGGTGGCTCGGTCAGGATGTCCTGAACGCTTTCCGAGCGTAGTTCTATATTGTCTAAAATGTCTTTATTTGTTTCCAAAATATGTTTGTATTGTAAAACTTTGTCAAAGATTGGGAACTTTGACAAAGTACATTAATTTCCAAGTTCCAGTTGATTTTTTACAAGCCGGTAATATTCTCCTTTTAAAGCTACAAGCTGGGCATGGTTTCCTTCCTCCACCACTTTTCCTTTGTCCAGCACAATAATTTTATCGGCATGTTTTACGGTGGAAAGCCTGTGGGCAATTACCACGGCGGTTTTTCCCTTGAAGAACTGTTCAAGGTTTTCCATAATTACCTTCTCATTATTGGCATCCAGTGCTGAGGTAGCTTCATCAAAGAAAATATATTCCGGGGATTTGTACACGGCTCTTGCAATAAAAAGTCTTTGCTTTTGTCCGCCGCTCACGCCAAGTCCTTCATTTCCGATCTTGGTATTGTAGCTTAAAGGAAGTTCTTCGATGAAATCTTTAATGTGGGCTATTTCTACTGCTTTTCGAAGTTTTTTCTTATCAGGATAATCTTCACCCACCGCAATATTATTAGCAATGGTATCATTAAAAATATAGCCTTCCTGCATTACCACCCCGCAATGGTCCCTCCAGAAACGGGGAGAGATATTCTTAAGCTTGGTGTTGCCCAACCTTATTTCGCCTTGATTTGGTTCATAGAACTTCATCATAAGCTTCAATAGGGTGGTTTTTCCACTTCCGCTGGCTCCTACAATGGCTGTTGTTTTCTGATAAGGAATATTTAAATTTAAATTTTCAAAAACATGTGCCTCTGAACCGATGTAGCGGAAAGAAAGATTCTCAATCTCTATGTCTTTCTGGGGAAGATCATGGGTATATTGCTCATCTGCTTTTTCTTCGTCGTCTTTATCATGAATTTCACCCAGTCTTTCAAGTGAGATCTTCGCATCCTGGGATTGCTTGATAAAATCAATAAGCTGCAGCAAAGGGCTGTTGAGCTGTCCGATAATATACTGCACGGAAAGCATCATCCCTAATGTTAAGTTTCCGCTTAAAACTAATTTGGCAGAAAGGAAGCTTACCAGGATATCCTTCGTCTGGTTGATGAAATTTCCGCCCACGGACTGCCATTGTTCCAGGGATAAAGATTTGATTCGGATTTTAAAAAGCTTGACTTGGAGAAACTCCCAGTCCCACCGTTTTTGTTTTTCGGCATTATGCATTTTAATTTCCTGCATTCCGTTAATAAGCTCAATCACCTTGCTCTGTTCCTCGGAAACCTGGGAAAATCTCTTGTAGTCAAGTTCTTTTCTTTTTTTAAGGAAAAAGCTGATCCACCCGATATAAGCTGCAGCTCCTACAAGATAGACAACAAACAGCCTGTAATCATAAAATAAAAGGACAATGCTGAATATAATAAGGTTCACCAGTGAAAAGAGTGTGTTAAGCGAAGAGCTGGTTAGCAGCTGCTCGATCCTGTGATGGTCATTAATCCGCTGCATAATGTCTCCTGTCATCCTTGTATCAAAAAAGCTGATAGGCAGCTTCATGAGTTTAATAAAGAAATCAGAGATAATGGAAATATTGATTCTTGCGGAAAGATGCAGTAAGATCCAGCTCCGGATCACTTCAATTCCCATTCTGCCGATAAAGAGCATTATCTGGGCCAGAAGAACCAGGTAAATAAAATTCAGATCCTGATTCTGAATACCGACATCTACAATGCTTTGGGTAAGAAAAGGAAAAATCAACGACAATAAGCTTCCTGCCAGAAGACCTATCGCCAGCTGAATTACGAGGGATTTGTATTTTAAAAGATATTTTGAAAGAAATGAAAAACTGGCTTTGCTTTCCTGATCATCAAATTCGGTTTGGAAGAAAGCGGGTGTTGTTTCTAAAATCAGGGCAATGCCTTCTTCTGTTTTTTCATTGGCGTTTTCACCAATCCACAGCTTGATGAATTCCTGTTGGGAATAGGTGATGAGTCCGTAGCTGGGATCGGAAACATATACTTTCCTGTTTTTATCAACTTTGTAAACGACCACAAAATGGTTCTTGTTCCAGTGTACAATACATGGAAAGGGTACTTCCTCGACCAGGGTATCGAAATCAATCTGAACACCAAGGGAGCGGAACCCCAGGTCTTCGGCAGCATCGCTCAGCCCAAGAAGGCTGCTTCCTTCGCGGGTGGTCTCCGAGAGGTTGCGGATCTGCTGCAGGGAAATGGTTTTGCCATAGTATTTGCTGACAATACGAAGGCACGTAGGCCCGCAGTCCTTAGAATCTGGCTGAAGGTAGAAGGGAAAGGATTTCAAGGATATATTTTTTTATGTTTTGGTTTCCCAATTTTTTATTTTTTTCTAATTTAATGAATTTTATAGTAACAAAGGTATTTTCATACAATATCATCGTCTTCCGTCAATTCATCTATAAAATAATAAATATCTTCACGGTCGTATTTATCAGGAAACTGATAGCCATTGATAAGAATAAGGGGTGTAAAATTGAGTCCGGCATTTTTGTTTTCAGCGGACATGTTAATAAGAGAAGAGAGGTCTTCATAACCTGAAGTGATTCCTGCCTGCTGCCTTGTTTTATTTTCATCCTTTGTTTCAAACCAATATTCAACAAGGTTTAAAAATTCTTCTGAAGTTTTGTTTTTGTAAGTGTACATGAAATCGGAAATAAGATCGGTAAATTTTTCATTCTGCTTATCCGGAGCATAATTGAACCTTATCTGAACAGAAATAATATCCGGATATTTCTGAAGCAGATTTTCCATGATTTTATGTGCATCTTTACAGAACCCGCAATAAGGATTTGAAATAACCGACAGACGAATTTTGGCGTCTTTATTTCCTACAAGGAATGTTTCATTATCTGTAAAAGTTACTTTCTTATTTTCCAATAGTTCCCTTTTGAACAAATCATAATTTCTTTTAAATCTTAAATTTTTTGCATTTGATTTCTGAAGTTTTTCCTTTTCTTCAAGGGCTGCATTAATATATATCATGGAAAAAGTAAGAACGGCCCACAGAATGATGCTCAGTAATGCGGTCCTGACATCAAAGTAAATATTTTCAAAAAGAAAAATACTAATCATAAGCTGGACTATTAAAACGGATATAATCAAAAGGCAGACCCGGCAGAATGTTTTCTCTACAAATCCCTGAATATATAATGAGTAGCCAATAGCAATAAGTGATGCGGCTGCAAAGCCTTTTAATACCAAAGAGGTGGCAGGTAAAAAGAGCCCTAAAACGGCAATTCCTATAAAATAAATCAATGAAAAATCTGAAAACTTTAATCCCCAAATGCTTGTCTTGTCCTGGTTTATAATTTTATTACAGGCGTTAACGGTCTTGTTTGCTGCAGTATGACCGCAAATGCTGCCTATCACCGCAGATGCATTTCCGAACTTCTGATTGAAAATCTCAAGCGAGATATAAACTCCTGCAAGCGAAAGGAAATTAAATAAAGCTTCGTACCAGGATAGTGTTAGAACTGAATACAGCGCAATAATAGCAAAAATAGCGTACAGAAATGGCTTATAACTGGTAACGGATTTGTTTATTGCCGGATCTTTTTCAAAAAGCAGCACAAAATCTGTAGCTTTTTGATAAAGCTCATCTTTATTTATTGTTTTTGCTTTATTTGAATAAATGGCATACTGGTTTCCTGACTTTTTAACCAAAGAAAAATTACTGTCTACAATGGCAATAAATTCTTCCGGCAGCTCATCCCAATATTCCTTTTCGAGTTCGTACGCATCATTTCTCACCCCCATAAAGTTAAGGGTGTCGCTGAATGCTAATGCAGAAGGATAATTGGGATGGGAATTAAACTGGAACATAAACTCCTGTTTATCAAGCTTGAGGTAGTTAATAAGTTTATCCAATGGCATATTAATATTTTTCACTAAAATAAGCAGATGTTTGAAGATATCAAATATTTTTTCAATTTTGTGAGAAATAATTTAAATTCCGTTGTTGCTTTTGGTTAATTATTTTGCGTTTTTATTTATAAGTGCTTTTAATCGTTTGGTTTAAGCCATAATATTGTATTGCTTTTTGTTTTAAAGGATTTGTACTCCATTCTTCCCACTCACCGGTATAAGGATTGTAGCCGCATTTTAAAGGTTTTGAAGTGTCTAATCCTTCTGTATTGGCATGGCTGCGTTCTGTGTAGGCTCTGCAATCTGTACAGATGTAGCGGAACTCACAATCTTTGCAGACTTCAATCTGGTCTTTGGTAAGATTCCAGTATTTTTTTGCCCAAACTTACCGCTCAATGTTTGTTAGAATATCAACTTTAAAAGCTATAATTCATTTTTAGTATTGCTGTGAAAGGAAAGATACGGTATTGTGTTACCATAAAGATCTGATTATTAAAACTACTGTTATAAAAGTATTCTATAATAGCTAAAAATATAGTAAGCATAAAATCAATCATAATATTTAAGTTTTAATAGTCTAATCGAGTACTTTGTTTTTCCCACAGAGATTTATAAACAGAATCGGTATTAAGGAGCTCTGAGTGTTTTCCTTGTTCAATAATCTTCCCGTCCTTCATCACCAAAATAGTATTAGCATTTGAGATAGTGCTCAATCGATGGGCAATAACAATCATGGTTTTTCCCTGATTTTTGAATTCTTGTAAAGTATTTTGAATAACTAATTCCGACTCAGTATCCAGAGAAGAAGTGGCTTCATCTAAAATTAATATTTCCGGATTTTTATATAATGCCCTTGCAATGGCAATTCTCTGTTTCTGACCACCAGAAAGTAAAGCGCCATTTTCTCCTAAATAAGTTTGGAAACCGCTGGGTAATTTTTCAACGAAACTTAATATACCCAAATTTTTTGTGATGTTTAAAATCTTCTGTATATCTGGAAAATCCTCTCCTAAAGCGATATTTTCAATCACATTTCCTGAGAATAAATCGATCTGTTGCGGAACTACAGACACTAAGCTCCTTAAGGAATAATTGGAAATAAAATTGATGTCATAATCTCCAATCATAATTTTTCCTGCTTTGAGCGGATATAAATTTTGAACTAAAGAAGCTAAAGTAGTTTTACCACTGCCACTTTCTCCAACAATAGCTGTTGTTTGTCCTTTTTTTATAAAACAATTGAAGTTTGTAAATACTTCGGTTCTGCTGCCATAGCTAAAACTTACCTCCTTAAACTCAATATCTCCAATATTTTCTTTTGTTAATTCTAATTTATCGGTATTTTCCTCACGTTCCAGATCCATGATTTCAAAAAGACGATCGGCTGCAATTAAGGCATTTTGAATGGTTTTATTCATGCCAATCAATTGTGAAACAGGACCTGTAAAGTAGCCGATTAATGCATAAAAAGACAGCAATTCTCCGGGAGTAATCACTCTATCAATAACATAGCCTGAACCCGCCCAAAGTAAAACAATCGTAAAAATTCGTGATAAAAATTCAGAGAAATTTCCGGAAAACAAAGCATTCATTACCGAAGCATAAATTGTTTTTAATAATTTTGAAAAAGCATTATCTGTTTTATTATTAGCAAATGTTTCTACACCGAATTGTTTGATTGTCTTTACGGAAGTGATTGATTCTACCAAATGAGATTCCAACTCGGCACTTTCCTCCATCAATTGTCTTTCTGCTTTTTTATTCAATTTATTGGTAATCCAATAGACTAAAAAATAAAAAGGAATAACCAAAGCTGTTATTAATGCCAGCTTCCAGTAATAGGTAAACATTAAAGCAAATGAAAAAATAATAATAAAAATGTTTACAAAAATTTGAATTGAAGCATCATTAATAAACGTTCTTATTTTTACGGCATCATTCACTCTTGAAATAATTTCCCCTACTTTCATAGTGTCGAAAAAGCGTTGAGGTAGTTTCAGTAGATGTTTGTAGTACCCCAAAATAAGGTGCTTATCCATTTTCTGACCAGTCTTTAACACCAGAACAGATTTCATAGCTCCTATGAAAATTTGGAACAACAATATAACGATCATTCCTAAAGAAAGCAGGTTTAATAGCCTTTTATTTCCGTCTATCAAAACATAATCTGTTATTTTTTCTATATAAATAGAGGTTGATAATCCCAAAATAGTATAAACCAATGCGCCTATTAAAGCCTGGATTAAAATACTTTTGTGTGGCTGAACTAAGTTCCAGAACCTTTTGTAGAGGCTTGTTTTTTCGTCTCTTTGTTCAAAATATTCATTAGGTTCCAAGAGAATAAGAACCCCTGTCCATATTTTTGAGAAATCTTCTATTTTGTAATCCTCCAATTTTCCCTTTGCGGGATCCATTACCGTAATTTTATGTTTTGCAACTTTGTAAATGACTACATAATGATACATTTGTCCATTAACAATAATATGAGCAATAGCGGGCAACGGAAGTTCAGGCAAAGCATCAATGCCGCCTTTTACGCCTTTAGCATTAAAGCCCATCTGTTCCAAACCTTGTATTAAGCCTAAAACATTAGTCCCTCTTGTATCGGTATGACAGATCTGCCTGATTTTAGCAATAGGCATTTTTAATCCATAATGTGAAGAAACGGAAGCCAGACAAGCAGCGCCACAGTCTTTAATGTCGTGCTGTTTGATCAGTATATCTTTTTTCATCTGTTTACTAAAGCTTTAAGATTATAGTAAAAAGTTTTCATGGTATTGTTTCTTAAAATTTTTATTTCAATTTTGGATTAAACCAATCGTCAACACGGTCAAATAATAACTGCCATAATGTGCGGTCAATTAAATGAAAGCGTGCTGTAAAAGTCATTCCTTTATCAACCTGTCCTTTGTAACCGTTTTTCAATTGTAAGTAGTTTTTATCCATTTGGCAGATAACTCTAAAGAAAGCCTCTCCGGTTTGCTCATTAATTTTAATATTCTGATCAATTTCAGAAACCTTGCCTTCCAATAATCCCCATTGGTTATAATTATAAGTGTCAATTTGATATTTTACATTCTGACCTTTATGAATAAAACCTATATCTTTTGGTGAAACCAAACATTCTGCAACCAGGGAAGCTTCCGGAGAAATTTCTCCTATGCTTTGTCCTTGTGTTAGAAAATTATTTTTCTGTATGCCGGAGAAGTTTACAAGTCTTCCGGAAATGGGAGCTGTAATAATATAGTTTTTTTGCTCCTGATTAATACGTTGTACTTCTGAACCTAAAGAACGGATTTGTCTTTCTACTTCTCTTTTTTGTGTTTGCCATTGGGCAATTTGTTGTTCTCTTATTCCGGCAACCTGGTTTTTAAGTCCTTGAAGATTATAGAAAAACTTATCATATTCTGCTTTGGGGATTACTCCCTGGTTATAAAGGGTAGCTGCCCTATCAAAATCTTTTTGAGCTAAAGACAACTGTGTTTGTATTTGTGCAATTTTCTCCTGCATGGCAGATAATTCTCTTTGATATTGCCCGGTCTGCAGTCCTGAGATTTGACCTCTAGTTAATCTATTTAAATCCAGTAATTGTGCTGAATAATCTGAACTTTGGCTGTTTTGTAAATTTTTTTGAGTATCCAGTTGCTCTGCTGTTACGATGAGCAAAGTATCACCTTGCTTGATTTGCTGATTATTTTTTTCTAATTTGCTATAAATAATTCTCCCTGAAACAATAGCAGAAATTTTAGTGTTCTCCTGAACAGATCGTACCACACCTCTTGAAGAAGAGGAAATGGGGACTTTTATTATTGGTAAAACGCATAGGAAGGTAACTACAAGAATTAATATTCCTATATAAATTGATTTTTTGAACATTTAAAAAGTGATTTTTACATTACAAATAAAAAACCGTAAAGATTAAATAGCACATGAAAAATGGCTGTCAAAATAAAACTATACTTCCGAGCATGTTTATAATAATAAACATAAAGATTATTTAAAATTAATCCTCCAAAAAATGTCATAACAATATATAGCCAATTATAATAATGCATTGATGAAAAAATTATGCTCATAATAATTATACAAAGTAATTCATTTTTTAATTTTATCCATTTGGTTAAAACTAAGTATGGAAGATATTGAAATGCAAAAGTTTCTATAAAAGGAGCAATGGAAATGGCAATAAAGTTTAATTCATGTTTTGAGATGTTTGGGTTTTTATTTTGGTTTACATCAAAATGTAAATAGGTATCATTGATGTAATTAAAAAAATACCCATTTAGAACTGCAAAGACAAATGAAATTATAAAGAAAATAACTAACTTTTTCATAAATAATAAAATGCTACCTTATTATAAAGGTAGCAATATTTAGTAATTAATAATATTAATTATAACCACCTCTCGGTCCTCCAACAGGATGTGAAGCGATTGTATTTGCGGCAACTACTATTGCGTTAGCTGCAGCATGAGCACCAGCTCCGATTGCATAAGCAACATCATACCAGAATCCATCACTTCCATTAATTGATAATAGTTCGGCGTTTGTAAGGGCTTCTAAATTTTTCATGTTCTAAAATTTTTAATTTAAATAATTTAATGAGAATTAATGACCAGCACTAGCATAATAACCTGCCAATGCAACCTGATGTACATATTCATGTGCTAAAGCACCAACTGCATAAGCAACATCATACCAAAACCCATCACCTCCGTTAACTGCTAATAGCTCAGAGCTTGTAAGCATTTCTAAATTTTTCATAATATTAATTTGTGAGTTAATTATTTTTTCGGTGGATTGTAATGTCCATTCCAACCGTCAGCAAGCCCATCTTTGATTTCGCTCCAATTATCAATAATCTGTTCAGCTAGCCACCACCAGCCGCCATTACCGCCACCGTTTACTGTTATAGTTTCATGAGTTTCAAGCTCTACTAAGTTTAATTTTTCTAAATTCATTTTAATAATTTTAATTGTTATTAAGGATTTAAAGGGGGAGTACTCGTATATATAACATTGCCAAGAATGTTAATAGTTTGTGGATCTCCACCAGTTGAGCCACCTTCGATTGTTAATAGCTCATTTGTTGTTAAAAATTTTAATTTCATTTGTTTGTTTTTAGAATTGTTATCACTTTGTCATATAAACCATGACATTGGTTTTTGCTGATCAGCTCTATTTATACTTTTCATACTGCGCATTATGAAAAGAAAAACATTTGTGTTTTTGTTGAAGCAAAGATGCATGAGGTTTTCAGATGATACAAGAAGTACATCTCGAAATTGATAAATTCCGTCTTTCTTATTTTGGAAATTGATAAATTCGGGAATACAGAATTAAAACAATCAGATATATAGATGATTGGCTGATTTCTTTCATTTTTGTACCACAAAACCAAATATGGAAAGACTTATGTTTACTTCTTAAAAAAGTATAAACCGCTCTTAAGAAAGCGGTTTATTAGATATTAACGGTTTATCGTCATTAAGGATTCTTCTGAAATCTTATATTCACCTTTTTGATATACATCTTTACTTGAAAGTAAAACTTCGTAAGTGTATATGCCTTTTGGTAAATTGTAAGTGCACTCTTTTTCGTCTTTTTGTATGACGAATTCTTTTTTTAATTCTTCATCTTCTATTTTCCCGTTTAGTTTGATAGTAATTTTCTCATCCATTTTGTTTTTGAAACAAAAACTCTCAACGGTTTTCGCATTGGGATCAACTGATTTTGTTCCGTTTCCCTTGAGAGCAATATATCCTTGAACTAAAATATTGCCAATTGCTAAACCTTTATCTAAACCTGTATTCTGAGATTTTAATTTAGAAGAAAATATTAGAATGAAGAATACAAAATAATATCTTAACCGCACATTTGAACTATTTGATTAAATTTAGTTTTTTAGAAAATTCTTGATAATCTATCCCTCCATCTTCTTTATAAATAACTTTTCCGTTTTTTATGATATAAGTTTTCGGAACAATATCTGTGTACAATAAATTATTTTTATCTTTCCCATCTAAAAAGTTTCTTATAGCCTTTCTGTAATTTCGGTTTTCAAAAGTGACATCATTAAGTCTATGTTTAGAAAGATAAGATTGAAGCTCTGTACTATCCTTATCAATTGACAAAAATACTAACTTTACATCTTTGTTTTCGGTAGCTATTTTTTGAAGAATAGGCATTTCTTCCAGACAAGGTTTGCACCAAGTTGCCCAAAGATTTACAATAACCAAACTTTCTTTATTTAAATATTTTTTTTGAAAATTGCTGTTTGAAAGTTCTTCATTATCTTTAATACTTATCTCATCGTTGGCTTTCCCAAATGTTGTATTTCCTATTTTAAAACTACATCGAGAGCCGATTAAGAATAATGCAACAATTACAACGATAACTATACTTATAACTTTTTTCATCATTTAAATTATTTATTGCTAAATATAAAAAATTACGCTTATTCCATCAAAGAATTAATTATGTAAACCTCATCGTTTTCGTTTACAAAATAATCTCCAGCTTTTATAATATAAGTACCATTTTCATTTTTAACTTTAATATCATTTTTAAACGTAATTATATTATTGTTTTTTCTTATCTCCTCTCTTTGATTCTCATTAAGATCTAATTTTATAGAAGTGCTCGCAGATTTCCCCCAAGATGGATAATATGCACAAACGGTTATTGTATAATCAACTTCATGACCCAAAATTGTTCCAGTAACATGTTCTTGTAGGCAAACTTTTTTTATTTTGATTTTAGAAGATAAAGGATATTCAACTTGGTTGTTTGTAATTTTATATTCACCTTTTTCCATAACAAGAGGATTCCCATTTTCATCCTTAAATTGTGGCATTACTACGTCTTCTGTTAAGTTAACTGAACCATCTCTAATTGGTGTGCTACTTTCAAAATGAGATGAATAAATATTCTGTGTAGACCCGTCCTTATTTGTAACTACATAATGGCAATGTGTTGTTGAAATTAAATCAACATCGAAGAAACCTAAAAAACTACAACACGAAGTTTTGTAACAGGCAAGCTTGATTTTCTTTCCAGTTTCCTGTGCTTGAGAAAATACTGTTAATAAGACAAATAGTAAAGTTGTTAATTTAAATAAACTTTTCATAATAATTTAATTTTAAAAATTGTTGATTAATTTTTGCCGTACAAACCCCGGCATGGGCTTTGCTGATCAGCGGTTTTGATTTATACTTTTGCAGTGCGCACTTACAAAAAATAAACATTTGTGTTTTTTGTTGAAGCAAAGATGCATGAGGTTTTCAGATGATACAAGAAGTACATCTCGAAATTGATAAATTCCGTCTTTCTTATTTTGGAAATTGATAAATTTTGAGATACAAATTAAAGGCAATCAGATATATAGGTGATTAACTAATTTTTTTTATTTTTGTACCACAAAACCAAAGATGAAAAAACTTACGCTGTTTACGCTGTTCATTTTTCCTTTTATGATATGCTTTTCTCAAAGTATTAAAGGATTTCATATTCCGGACTCACTGAAAAATAAAAATTACATTCAATTACAGAAAGCTTACGAAAAGATATTTCAAATCGATAATGATAAGGCCGAAGTGTATGCAAATACAATTCTTATTAAAGGTAAAAAGGATAATAATTCTATTTATATATATGACGGCTACTATAAAATTGCCCATTCTAAAGGTTTAAAACCGGAGAAAGGGCAGCCTTATGCGGACAGTTTAATCATATTAACTAAAAATATCAGCACCAACGAATATCCTGCAAAGGCACATATTATAAAAGGGATATTGCTATATAAGGAATCTAAGTACAAAGAAGCCTTAGATCATTATATAAAAGCACAAGAACTCTCCAGAAATAAGAATGAAGATCAGTTTTATTATATCAAAAAACTTATTGGGATTTTAAAGACGGCTACTGAAGAAAATGAAGAAGCACTGCCTCTCTTTTTAGAATATTATCATTATCAAAGAAAAAATCTCAATACATCGGATAAAGATATCAAAAGTTATATCGGGTCTATCTTCTCTGTTTCAAACGCTTACAGTAAGAATAAAAACTATAAACAAAGTAAAGTTTATAATAAAATGGGTATTGTAGAGTGTAAGAAATACCACGATTATAGCCATTATACTTATTTTATTATGTCTGACGGAATAGCTGATTATTATCTAAAGAATTATTTATCAAGTGAAGCCAATTTATTAAATGCTGAAAAAAAACTTTTAAGAAACCAGGATCACGCTAACCTTTCAGTTTTATATTATTTTCTCGCTAAAGTAAATAATGATATGAAAAAAGAAAGCCAGGCAATTCATTATTTTATAAAGTCTGATTCTCTTTCATTTGTATCAAATGAATTTATGCCTGTAACAAGAGACGGATATGAAGTATTGATAGATTACTATAAGAAAAAAGGAGATAATAAAAATCAGTTGAAATATATTAATAAGTTATTTTATGCTGACAGTATTATTAGTAATAATCAAAAATATTTATCCAAAGAAATTTATAAAAAATACGATACTCCCATACTATTAGAAAAAAAAGAAAAATTAATTATAGACTTAAATAACAAAAATGCCTTAATGTATTGGTTATTGGGCACAGGCTTACTTATTATTATTGTTTTAGGATATTTCTATATCAAAAACAAAAGAAAAATAACAGGTTATAAAAAACAGGCAGAACAATTATTGGAAAAGTATCAAAAAACTTTTGTGCAAATATCGAATGTTAATAATGAAATAATTAAACCCAATAAGGAAGAAAAAACCAAGGCGCAATTATCAGATGATACATTACAGGATATGAAAATTAAACTGGAGCAGTTTGAAAACAATAAAGGATTTTTAAGGAAAAATATTACTGTAGATGCTTTAGCAAAAGAAATGGAAACTAACCGAGACTACCTTTCAAAATCTGTGAACGAACTTAAAGGGAAAAATTTTCCACAATATCTGAACGAACTGCGGATCAATTATATCATAGAAGAATTGAAGAATAATGAAAAGCTGAGAAAGCATACGATTTCTGCTATTGCAGAAGATACTGGGTATAACAGTTCAGAATCATTTTCTAATGCTTTTAAAAAAATAACTGGAACATTACCGTCTTACTATATAAAATTGTTGCAAGAACAAAGTGAAAAATAATTATCTGAAAATGAAAAAGTTATATAATATTCAACACGAAATTGATAAATTTCGAGATCAATTTCTTTGACGCTTTTTTTAAAGAAGGTTATTTTGCTATGTAATTAATATTTATAATTATTCAAAATGAAAAAACAAAATGAAAAAACAAAATGAAAAAAAGTTATCGTTAAAAAAATTACAATTAGTTAAAATTAATGGAGGGCTTAATTCCATTAAAGGAGGTAGCGCTGGTGGAGTAGGAATCGGAGGAGGAAATGATACTATTCTTGATAATACAGATGGACCAAATGGTACCGTTGTGCCTCCTCGCCCTAAAACAAATATGTAATTTCATCTGAAATTGTTTAACATATAAACAATTTCAGATTATTAGTTATCAACATACTCAATAATTAACTAATAGATCAAATACGTTGATTAATAAAAGTTATTAAGCATAATGAAAAACTCTCTTATTATTTATTTTCTTTTTTCTTTTAGTTTTATTTTTTGTCAAAAAATAAGTTTGAAATGCATAGATATTTCAAAAGAAGATAATATAATAAAATATTTAGCAGTTAAACTTAATGATGAGTATAAAGAAAAAGATCTTTCTTCTTATTATGATAATATTTTTAGGATAAACATGATTAATGAAGACTATGATTCATCTCTTTCGCAATTGGAATCTGTTCGGGATATATATCGATTAAACAGTCCTGTTGAAGCAGCTACGATGGGTAGTCAATTCGAAATTTATATCAATGCAGTTAAAAGAACGAAAGATGAAAGAGAATTTGAAAGAATATATGAAGAAGAATTTATCAGAAAATATGAAAAATTACCTGTAAAAGCACAAATTATTCTCCCTCAATATTTTGATTTTGATATCAGAATTGCAGAAAAAGATGTTAAGACAATTCTTCTAAAAAAAATAAAAGATGATAGTATTGATATAAAAGATGCAATACAATTATGCAGAAAATATAATTCTATAAAAGTTGCCAAGAAAACTTTTAGTTTAGCTAAGCCTTTACTAAAAAAACTGGACAAAGAAAATTTCACAGTATATGATAGCGTAAAAGTAATTACTAAAGATAGTGGATATCTTACCTTAAGTGTAGTTGTTTATAATAAAATACCAAAGCCTCAAAGTACCATTTTAATAAATACAATATATTCAGATGAAACAAATGTAAATGATGCCAAGGGATATGCTTCTGCGGGGTATGCATGTGTTATTTTAAATACCCGCGGAAAATATTTGAGCACCGGTAAAATTGAGCCTTTTGAACATGAAGCAGAAGATATTAATGAAGTGATCAACTGGATTATCAAACAACCATGGAGCAACGGAAAAATAGGAATGATCGGTGGTAGCTATCTTGGATTTAGCCAATGGGCAGCAACAAAAAAATTACATCCCGCATTAAAAACAATAATACCCCAGGCTCCTGTAGGAATAGGAACAATGGATTTTCCTTTAAATAATAATGTTTTCACTTCCTATGCGCTAAGATGGCTAAACTATGTCACCAACAGTAAGATGACAAGCTATGAAGATTTTGATGAAGAAAAATGGAATCCTGTTTACAAAAAATGGTATGAAACAGGCAAACCGTTCAAAAGATTAGATTCTATTGGCGGAAAGACAAATGAAATTTTCCAAAGATGGCTTACACATCCGAGCTATGATAAATATTGGCAAAGTATGGCTCCTTATAAAAAAGAATTCTCTAAAATCAATATTCCGGTTCTTACCATAACAGGATATTACGATTCAGATCAGTTAGGAGCATTGTACTATTTTAAAGAACACTATAAATACAATAGGAATGCAGACCATTTCCTGATTATCGGCCCATATGATCACGCAGGTGCTCAAGGAAATATAAAAAGGCAACTAAGAGGCTATACAATAGATAAAACAGCCAACATTGATTTGAATAAAATCTGTATTGATTGGTTTGACTATGTATTGAAAGGAAAAGAAAAGCCGGCATTTATAAAAGATAAAATTAATTATCAGGTTATGGGAACAGATGTCTGGAAGAGCACAAAAAATATAGAGAATTTTGATAAAAATAAGCTGAAATTCTATTTAGAAAATGCGAATAATACATTGAATTTGACAACTTCACAAAATAAAAACACGAATTTTTCGTCATTAAAAGTGGATTTTACAGACAGAAAAGATGCAGATGAATTGCTTGCATTAAAATATAACGTAATTGAAAACACACTATATAATAAAAATAATTTAATATTTTCAACGGATGCTTTTAATAAGGCATTTGAACTCTCAGGAAATTTTACAGGAAAACTTATATTTACCATCAATAAAAAAGACATAGATCTTTATGCTTATTTGTATGAACTCATGCCTGATGGTAAATATTTTTTATTGTCAACTTATTTGGGAAGAGCCAGCTACTCGAAAAATAGTGAAAAAAGAAAATTAATTACACCGAATAAAAAAGCAACTTTATCTATCTACAACAATGAATTTGTCAGTAAAAAAATTGAAAAAGGAAGCAGGCTTATTTTAGTAGTTGGTGTTAACAAAAGTCCTTTTTGGCAAATCAACTACGGAACAGGAAAAGAAGTGAGCGAAGAAACCATAGCAGATGCCAAAGAACCTCTTGAAATAAAATGGTACAATGACAGTTATATAGAAATACCTGTTGAGCAGTAAAGTCCCAAATAATACCAACCCAAAGAAAACACAAAAAAATAACAATGCCCCGTTTCCCGTATCAGTTTTTTGATGAGTTCGTTGTTCGTACTCCTTTATTTTCGCGGAAAAATTTTCAGGACCAATTGAGCAGAAGTGAAATTTCGGATTCAGAATTAAAAGAAATTTACAGCAATCCTGTCTTCCTGGAAGCCCTTTATCTTGCGTCACCCCACCTGCACGATGAAGCCTGCAAATGGATACGATCAGAAAAAGACTTTTCTTCCAAAGAATTTCAGAAACTAAAACAAACCCTGTTAAAATATTACAGCAGAATAAGCTGCCGGTGTACTCCTTTTGGTTTGTTTTCGGGAGTAGGGTTGGGATCTTTCGACAAAATCAGGATGACAATTCCGGTTTCAGAAGAAATCAGGGATACGAAATTGGACATGCATTTTTTGGTCTCCCTTGCTCAGCATTTTGTAGTGCAACCGGAGATAAGAAAAAAACTTTTATTTTTTCCCAACAACAGTATTTATAAGGTAGGCAGTAAGATCCGCTATGTCGAATACCAGTACACTGAAGGAAAAAGAGAATATATTATTTCTTCGGCTCCGATTTCAGAAGAACTGCAACAGGTATTGCATTTTTCAAAACAGGGAAGAACCATAGGCGAAATTGCCGCGATTTTGGTAAATGAAGAAACCGCACTATGGGAAGCGGAAGAATTTATAGAGGAACTCATCAGCAATCAGGTATTGGTAAGCGAACTGGAGCCGAATGTTTCAGGGAATAATTTTTTAGATATCATCATTGCTGTTTTAAACAAGATAAAAGCAAATGATAAAGCCCAAACTTTATTCGACATAAAAAATAAGCTAAACGAACTGGATCAGAATATCGGAAATCCCGCTTTAAAATATACTGAAATTGAAAGTCTCATTAAAGCGTTTAATCTCAAATACGAACAAAAATACCTTTTCCAGACCGATCTGTATTACAAAGGTGAATTCGTATTGTCCGGACATTGGAAACAACAACTCAAAAAAGGGATCAGCTTTCTCAATAAAATTACATTATCTCAGAAACAATCTTATTTGGAAGAATTTAAAAAAGCTTTCTATGAAAGGTTTGAAACGCAGGAAATGCCGTTAGCTTATGTGCTTGACACCGAAATAGGAGTAGGATACAAACAGAACATCGCTTCAAACGGAATTCACCCTTATCTGGAAGATTTACCAATTCCCGATTCTTCTGAGAAAAACGTTTTGAAATTCAGCCTGAATCCCGTTCAGAAAATTCTTAATGAAAAGCTACAGGAAGCGATAACAGAAAACCGACAGGTAATCAGCCTGGCTGACGAAGATTTTGAAGGATTTATTGAAAATTGGAATGATCTGCCGGAGACCATTTCTTTTATGACAGAGATAATTTCAGAAAACGGAAATGAAAAATTATGTGTAGGAAACGGGGGCGGAAGCAGTGCGGCTAATCTCCTGGGAAGATTCTGTTCGGAAAAAGCAGACGTACACAACCTTACAAAAGCCATTACCGAAAAAGAAGAAATGCTTCGGCAGGCAGAATATGGCAACGATGAGATCTTAGCAGAAATTATTCATTTACCGGAAGCAAGAATAGGAAATATCATTCGCAGGCCGACCATACGATCATACGAAATACGGTATCTGGCGCAATCTGTACTACCGGAAGAAAAGCAAATATCTGTTGACGATTTGTATATTTCCCTACGCAATAATACAATAGTTTTACGATCAAAAACGCTAAACAAAAAAGTAAGGCCTTACCTCACCAACGCTCATAATTACTTTACGAACACGCTTCCAGTTTATCATTTTCTCTCCGAACTCAATTCAGAAAACAAACGAAGCGGATTATATTTTGATTGGGGAAGTTTAAGTCAGATTTACCATGCTTTACCGAGAGTAGAATATAAAAGCGTCATTCTCTCAAAAGCACGGTGGAAGATCAATAAAAAAGATATTGCCGTACTGGAAATGTCTTCAGATAAAGATCAAACTTTAAAAACTATTAAAAACTGGAGGGAAAAAAGAAAAATTCCACAGTGGATTCAATGGGTAAAATCTGATAACACGTTAACCTTTAACCTTGAAAATTACGATATGGTACAGCTGTTTTTTCAGACTTTAAAAACTGAAAAATTAATTATCATAGAAGAATTTTTGTACAATGAACACGACGATTTTAAGCGTGAATTTATCTTCCCGATGTACAAAGTAAAATAAAGAAACACAATTTAAACGATGAAAAGAAAATTCCCTCCCGGAAGCGAATGGCTTTACCTGAAAATCTATACGGGAATAAAAACAGCGGATCTGGTTTTGGAAGAGATCATACAGCCACTCATAGAATATTTCCAGAGAAACCTGCATATTTCAAAATGGTTTTTTATTCGCTATAACGATCCTAAGCCGCATTTGAGAGTAAGATTGCTGTTGAATAATGTCATTTTTTACAATGAAATACTTGGAAAAATTGACCAGTTATTTGAGCAATTTATCAACAGCGGTGAAGTTTCAAACATTCAGCTTGATACTTATAATAGGGAAATAGAACGGTACGGTAAAAATACCATTGAAACAGCAGAATCATTATTCCATAAAAACAGTGAGTTTACACTTGAATACCTTCACTATGACGATGAAGAAAAAATTATAGCATGTATATTTTATATTGATGAAATCCTAAATAAACTTGAGCTTTCTATACAGGAAAAGCTGGTCTGGATTAAAGATTTTAATGATGATTTTAAAAATGAATTTAATGCTGATAAAAAATTAAATTACAGCTTAGATAAGAAATACAGAGGATTTAAACCTAAATATATTAAATTTCTTTACTCTGATGAATTTTCAGAAAGTAGAAGTTATATTGTTTCCCATATCAAAACAACTATTCCGGAAATACAAAAAATTATACTTCATTGCAAAAACCAGTCGTTAGACATCTCTTTACGAAATTTTTTTCAAAGTATATTCCATATGAACATCAACAGGCTTTTTATTTCGCAGCAAAGGATATTCGAAATGATAGTTTACGATTATATGATGAGGTTCTACAAATCCAAGGCTTTAATTTAATAATAACTCCCCCAAAAATTGTTTGATATAATCACCTGTTAATGAGTAATAACAGGAATTATGAGAGAGAAAGGGAGATTATAAGAAATGTTAACAGAAATTATAATTTTTAAATTGTCCTAAATTTGTGAAAAAAAATATTAAAATATTTTTTTATTTATAAAATATATTGTAATTTTACAACGCCTTGAATGAGGGAACAAGTCAAGGTAATAAATTTTTTTTCATCATTTGTGTTTTTAGAATCGTATCGCCTGATACGATTCTTTTGTTTTTTTATATCTTTTCGTAATTAAGAAGAAGATTGATAAAGTAAGAATAAGTAACAGATCCTTCCTGCTGATTGGATTTCAGAAACAGATTGTTGGTAAATCCGAAAAAATCATCCAATACTCCCTGGTGCTTTACAATGAATGCCTTTTCGTATGCCCTGTCTCTTTTCATTTCAGGAGAATAATTTTTTAATACAAATTTTACAAAAGCAGGATCCTTATCTAAGATATAATTTAATAAGCTTTTTAGTGTAAAATATTCCGTACTGTAGCGGAGTTCTACATTAGTGGAATTAATCCCGATCAGGTAGCCTACAAAATTGGCTTCCTGTTCTCTTGCAAAACCGAGCTGATGCGAACTTTCATGCGCTGATGTAAAAGGTATTAAGGTATTCGGAAGCTGAGAATTGAATTGTGCCTCTGCCGTAAAAGGATTATAATATCCCAGAATGCCGGTGAAACTCATGACGTTTTTAAAAATACTCGGCTTAAAAGAATTAATTTCAGAAGCTGTTTTGTCTGAAATATTTTCCGGAAGCATCGTCTGATGTTTAAGGATTTCCTGCTGTACTGCATCGAGATCTTTAATGATGAAAATTCCATTTGCATCTTCCTGGGCCAGTTTTCTTGTTTCTTTACATTTCTGAAGGTATTTTAACGCTAAAACTTTAGCTTTTCCAACCGTTGGCTCATTCTGGGAAGGCAGTTTTTGGATAATCGGAGTCTGGAAGTATAACATTCCCCAGAATATCTGGTAAAGAAAATAAAATATATTGATACAAATAAGAATTTGTACCAAGGCTCTTTTTCTTCTGGCTTTCCTAAAGCATGCGGTAATCTTATATAGGAGAAAGATCCCCGTAAAAATATAAAGCACATCTCCGAAAGAGAAAGGAATCCATGAAAAAATGAGCTGATGGTATTTCTTCTGAACTTCAAACAAATTTTCAAAAAAAGAAACAGTTACAGAAGATCTGGAGAATAAATAGAACAAAACAAATTGGGCAAGTAATAAACCTGCCCAAAATCTTTTCTTATGTAGTATTGTTGATGTATTAATGACCACTGCCTTTTGTGATTTTGTCAAGATCAATTCCCTGGGATTTCAGGATTCCGCTTACTCGTATCGCATAGAAAGCAAGATATGCAAAACAGATTACGCCTACAATATAACTGAAGTGGATGTTCGTAAGGTCTGCCACATATCCTTGGATAAGACTTACGATTCCTCCTCCCATAATCATCATGATCAGAAGTCCGGAACCTTCATTGGTGTGCTTTCCAAGGCCGTTAATTGCCAAAGCAAAGATACAAGGCCAAAGCGTAGAGCAGAATAAGCCCACACTTGTGAAAGCATATACGGAAACCATACCTTTGGTAAACATTCCTATTAATAAAGCTGCAATACCTGCTACAGAGAAGATCAGAAGCATTCTTGCCGGATTGCCTTTACTCATAATATCGCAGATGATCATTGCAATAATAATTAATCCATATACATAGAAGTGTGACAGATCGTGTTTTGCAATAGCATTCACCAGTAAGAATACCCCGAATGCAAGGTAAGGCGCCAGGAATCGTAAGATCTTTTTAGCTCCTGCGCTTATGTCAAATGCTTCTACTGCGCCGGTCCAACGTCCGATCATTAGTGATGCCCAATACAAAGAGATGTACGGTGCTATATCTTTAGTTTCAAAACCTAAGCTTTTTTCCATGTAGGCAGGAAGATTACTTGCTGTAGAAACTTCTACCCCAACATATACAAATATCGCAATCATTCCCATAAAAAGCTGTGGATACTGGAAAGCCGATTTTCTGTGCTCTCCGGGAACAACATCCTCTGTATCTTCTGTAATGGTTGGAGTGATAGCCGGAAGAGAAGAAAATTTAAGCATGATGGCTACCAGAACAAAGGCTGCTCCTAAAATGAGATAAGGAACTTTTACACTTTCAACACTCACGTCCTGGGTTGCAGCTGCTGCAGAACCAAAAATCGCGAAAGATACAATAAGCGGACCTATCGTTGTTCCGAGGTTATTGATTCCTCCTGCCATTGTAAGCCTCTGAGAGCCTGTTTCTGCGGGGCCAACTTCAATAGCTAAAGGGTTTGCCACAATCTGCTGAAGTGAAAATCCAAGCCCTACAATAAAAAGCCCCGAAATCATTAGTGGGAAAGAATGCAGGTTGGCTGCAGGATAAAACAAAAGAGTTCCCGCTGCAGAAATAAGAAGACCTACAATAAGGCCGTTTTTATACCCGATTTTGTTGACCAAATCCTGTTTTATACCTTTGGAAACAGCCATATAAATCAATGAACCTACGGTGTATGCAACATAGAAGCATATCTGCACCAGCATACTTTCGGTTTGTGATAATTTAAAAGCTTTTTGGAAAACAGGGATCAAAATGTCATTACTTGCCGCCACAAATCCCCAGAAGAAAAACACAGTAACCAATGGGATGAATTGTCCCCAATTGGTTTGTTTAGAATAATTTGACATATTTGTTGAAAATTTCTGAAAACAAATATATATTATTTCTTTTAATTATAGTGTTTTAGCAATACTTTTTTTATTGTCTCAAAAGAAGACAATTTGAGCTCTTTAGGAGGTGCGGAAGGGTATAAAATTCCGTTAAAATATACTTTTGCTTTACCCGGATAACCCTTTGAATTGTCAAACGGGAAAATTTCCTTTAATCCTACAAAAGTATAGATTACGATTGGTGAATTGTGTTTTGATGAAAGGGTAAAAGCGCCGTCTTTAAATTCATCCAGAATGATGGAAGTGTCATCCGGAACACCACCTTCGGGAAAGATAACAATACTGTTACCTTCCTCCATTTTTTCGGCACATCTTCTGTAAACATCGGCACGGCTTCTTGCGCTTCCACGGTCTACCATCACGCATATTCTTTTATAGATGGTTCCGAAAATCGGGATTTTCACCAATTCTTTTTTACCTACAAAACAGATGGGATGATCGCCACATAAAATACACATCAGCATAATGTCCATAATAGAAGTATGGTTGGAGATAAATACATACTGCTGGTTTTTGTCCAGCGTCTCCCCGGAAAGTCTGGTCAACTCGTAACGAAGACCCATTCCGTAAAAGATACAGTAGCTCCAGTATCTTACAAACCGATATGCATATTTATAATGTTTTTTGTTGAATGATAACAAATACACCGGAAGCCCGAAAATCAGGGTGAAAACAAAGGCCAATATCAGAAGCCAGGCGCGCCAGAGATAATTTAAAATTTTTCCAGCCATCTTATCCGTTAAAAATTATTTTTTTCTTGATGGAATAATTAAGCACGGAAACCAGAAGGATTGCAGCAATCTTGCTGATAATCTCAGGACTTAAAGAATAAATAATAAGATCAAATGTATCCTTAAAAATATAACTGTAAAAAATCTGGAAAAAGCCGAGGCTCAGAAAAGTTGAGATGAAAGATACCATCATAAAATAAGCAAATTCTTTTCTTTTGGAATGTTTTCCTCTTTCAAAAACAAACCATATGCTCAGGAAATAATTGGTGATGATCCCGCAGCTTGTGGAAAAAATATTACTCAGCGGATAATGAATTCCATGAAAATTAATTTCACGGGGAAAGAAATGGGGTATTGCCGTACTGAAAAGTTTAAAACTCCCGATTTCAACAATGGCGCTGAGCCCTCCTGCGATTATGAAGAATAAAACCTGTTTCTGCCGTAATAGTAAATCTCTCATCCGATGATATAATGTGCAAATTTATAACTATATGTTAAACACTGAAAAAAGATGTTAAAAATTTTTTTAGATACAAAATAATTTCTAATTTTAATTTTCCGGAACGATATAGGCTTCACCTGATAATAAATTCATTTTCAACTATTTGTGTTGATGGTTTTTTCTATCTTGTAATATGATTCAATCATACTATCAAAACTAATTTTTACGATCACTTTAAATAATATTTGTATGAAAAGTCAAAACAAATACAGGAAATTCCAGCTTCAGCAAAAAAATATTGAAGCATTAGAACGGGAAAACTCACGCTTCAAACGTGTGTATTCTGAGTATGAAAATATGTCCGAAGAACTCTGGAACCTTGAAAACTCCAATAATGAACCTCTTCCCGATGATTTTATCAATGCTATGATCCTTCAGGCATCCTATCTTGAAGATGAGATCGAAGACTGGCTGGTTCGGTTTAATGATAAAAAAGCGGAAGTAAATTAACAATGATGCAATATAGAAGATTTTGAAGGGAGCCGAACAGAATTTGTCCGGCTTTCTTTATTATTTTAGTATAGCTTCAGATTCACAAATAACACATATGTCATGTTCATAATCTCTCATCTTACAAGATAAATTCATAATTTAGCATCCTTAAACTAAAATGGAAAAATATGGTTGCTATTGTTGATAGTGGTTCTACAAAATCAGACTGGATCATTCTGGACGAATTTAAAAACGTCTTCCTGAAAGCAGAAACCATTGGCTTCAACCCGAATTTTATCAGCAAAGAACTTATCGTTCCCGAAATCGAAAAAAATACAAGCTTAAATTCCGTTAAAAATTCCATCAACAAAATATATTTTTACGGCTCAGGATGCGGGGTTCAGCAAAACTGTGATATCATTATCGAAGAAGTAGGCAGAGTATTTACCAATGCCGAAATCATTGTGAAAGAAGATCTCACGGCAGCAGCCTATGCCGCTTACAGAGGAAAACCAGCCATTGTTTGTATTCTCGGTACTGGCTCAAACTCATGCTATTTTGACGGTCAAAATATAAAAATCCAGTTGCCTTCTTTAGGATTCCTGGTAGGAGATGAAGGAAGCGGAAGCGCAATTGGCAAACAGCTTGTCAGAAGATTCTTTATGCAAAAGCTTCCCGAAGATCTTTCTGTAGAATTTGAACAAACGTATAAGCTGACAGTGGATGAAGTGCTGAAGAACATGTATCACAGCACACGGCCCAATGCTTTTCTTGCAGATTTCAACAAATTTGTGGTGGAAAGAAAGGAACATCCCTACTTACGGAAAATGGTACATGATGAAATGCTCAATTTTTTCGATTATCAGGTGCTTCCATACAAAGAATCAAAAGATGCCGAGATCAATTTTATCGGTTCTATTGCCTATTACTATGAAGATGTTTTGCGCGCAGCCGCGGCAGAACTTAATTTAAATGTAGGACAGATCGTACAGAAACCTATCGAGAGTTTAGTCGATTACCACATTCAATATATATTATAACTAAAAACAAAATTCATCATATGTCAAGTAAAACCCACCGCGACGAAAAGAACTTTAATCAGGCCGCGTTAGATTATCATAAAGCCGAACCTAAAGGAAAAATCGAAGTGATTCCTTCAAAACCGCACTCTTCACAAAGAGATCTGTCACTGGCGTATTCGCCGGGGGTTGCAGTTCCCTGTATGGAAATCCACGATAAGCCGGAAACTGTTTACGACTACACAGGAAAAGGGAACCTCGTAGCAGTTATTTCCAATGGTACAGCGGTTCTCGGATTGGGCGATATCGGTGCGGAGGCTTCAAAGCCGGTAATGGAAGGAAAAGGTCTTTTGTTCAAAATTTTTGCAGACATCAACGTCTTCGATATAGAGATCAACGAAAAAGATCCCGACAAGTTTATAGAAATCGTAAAAGGAATTGCTCCTACTTTCGGAGGAATTAACCTTGAAGATATCAAAGCTCCGGAAGCATTTTATATTGAACAGAAATTAAAAGAAGAACTGGATATTCCTTTGATGCACGACGATCAGCACGGGACAGCCATCATCTCTGCTGCGGCTTTGATAAACTCTTTAAAAATTGCCAATAAAAAAATTGAAGAAGTAAAAATGGTGGTAAACGGAGCAGGAGCGGCTGCTATTGCATGTACCAATCTTTATATTTCTTTAGGGTTAAAGAGAGAAAATGTTCTTATGTGCGACAGCAAAGGTGTGATCAATCATAAAAGAGAAAACCTTACCCCTGAAAAGTTAGACTTTGTTGCTCAGACAGATATCGATACGCTGGAAGATGCGGTGAAAGGCTCGGATGTTTTCGTAGGATTGTCTAAAGGAAATGTAATGACACCGGAAATGTTATTAAGCATGAGTGAAAATCCTATCGTGTTCGCATTAGCCAACCCAGATCCTGAAATTGCCTATAATCTTGCTACTGAAACCCGGAAAGATGTGATTATGGCAACCGGAAGAAGTGATTATCCTAACCAGGTAAACAATGTGCTGGGATTCCCTTATATTTTCCGTGGAGCACTGGATGTGCAGGCAAAAACAATCAATGAAGCTATGAAGCTGGCTGCTGTTCATGCCATTGCAGATCTTGCCAAAGAGCCGGTGCCTGAAGCGGTAATTCTTGCCTACAACCTTCAGAATCTTCATTTCGGAAGAGAATATTTTATTCCGAAACCATTTGACAACAGATTAATTACCAAAGTTTCAAGTGCGGTAGCGAAAGCTGCTGTGGAAAGTGGGGTAGCCCGAAAAACCATTACGGATTTCGATGAGTATGAAAACAGCCTTCTCGACAGAATGGGAAGAGATGAAAAGCTGGTGAGAATGATGCAGAACAGGGCAAAAGCAAATCCTAAGAGAATCACTTTAGGCAATGCCGAAGAGTATAATGTGCTGAAAGCCGCACAGATTCTTTATGAGGAAGGGATTGCTTATCCTATCCTTTTAGGAAGCAAAAAATACATTAAAGAACAAATGGAGCGTTTCGGAATTGACCTTGATGTTCCGATTATTGATCCAAGTGATGACGACCAGAAGGAAAACAGAAAAAGATACAGGGAAACACTCTGGAAGCTTCGCCAGAGAAAAGGGATGAACGAATATAAGGCCAAAAGATTCGTACGTCAGAGAGATTATTTCGGACCTTTGATGCTGAAACACGGCGATACCGACGGACTGATTGTTGGATTCTCAAAAAATTATGCTTCGACCCTGAGACCGGTTCTGGAAGTTATTGAAAAAGATAAAGGCGTTGATAAAGTAGCGGCCATGATGATGATTCTCTCAGAGAAAAAACCGATTTTCTTTGCAGATACTTCCATCAACCAGAATCCTACCGCTGAAGATCTGGTAAATATTGCTAAAATGGCAGAATTTACCGTAAAATCTTTTGCGATTGAACCAAGAATTGCCATGCTTGGATTTGAAAACTTCGCCGCGATTTCTGAAACTTCAAAAAAAGTGGCAAAAGCGGTAAGTATCCTTCACGAAAAATATCCTAAAATGGTTGTGGACGGTGAAATCCAACCGGATTTTGCTATGAACTCTGATCATTTGAGTGACTACCCGTTCTCAAAATTAGGAACAACACCTGCCAATACATTCATTTTCCCAAATCTTGAGAGTGCCAATCTATCCTATAAAATTATCAGGGGGATGAAGGTTGCACAAGTGATAGGACCAATTTTGATGGGTTTAAAACAGCCGGTCCACGTACTTCAGATGCGCTCTAGTGTTGATGAAATAGTGAATCTTGCCACCATTGCTGTTTTGGATGCCCAGAGAAGAGAAAAAAAAGGATAAAAAGTAATAGTTACGTTTTCCCGATAATTACAAGGCTTCATTCTAATGGAGCCTTTTTTATGTCTAAATACTGATTTGCACAAAATTTTTTCCTGACCAATTTAAAGCATATTACTTAGAACCGTTTTTCAAGTATTTTATATTTGCGGATTATCTTTAAAATTCCAATTAAAAATTAAGTTAAAAAGCATTCGCCTTTGAAATGAAAACATTAATTAGTTTAATTTGCTATATTTGGGAGTTTTAAAAATTAATAATGATATTTTCACTACAAGGCATGGTTCAGGAACTTACGCCTACTTACGCAGTGATCAATGTCCAGGGCGTTGGTTACTATGTAGGGATAAGTTTAATGACCTCACAAACCCTTACCATAAATAAGGAGACCTTTCTTTATATCCAGCAGATTATCAGGGAGGATGCTCATTTGCTGTTCGGCTTCAAAACCAGATCGGAAAAAGAGATGTTCAATCTGTTAATAAGCGTTAATGGAGTAGGTGCCGTATCAGCCCTTATTTTACTGTCTACTTTAAGCCTTGATGAGATTGCTTCAGCCATCCTGTCAAGAAACAGTGCGCTCATCCAAAAGGCTAAAGGGATCGGTGCCAAAACTGCCGAAAGGATCATTGTGGATCTTAAAGATAAAGTGCAGAAATTCAGCGACCCGGAACAAAATATTTCTACCCTTGCAAATAATAAAGTGAAGGAAGAATCGTTATCTGCATTAGAAGTTTTAGGCATTCCTAAAAGAATGAGCGAAAAGCTTGCAGACAAAATCATAAAGCAGGATCCGGAGATTTCAACCGAAGAACTGGTAAAACAAATTTTAAAAAACATTTAACATTTGGTGGCAAATATTAAGTATTTCAATATATTCCTTTTCCTGTCGTTCATATGTATGTCAGTAATGACATTTGCACAGCAAAGACCGGCAGTTGGGGACACAGCAATCATTAAAAAAGACTATCAGCTTGCAGATCCTACGCAGTATGAAGCCTATTACGATATAAAAACCGGAATGTATTACGTATATCCGAAAATTGGAAATACCATTACAGGTCCTCCTACGGCAATGTCTCCCGAAGATTATAAAGAATTTATGATGGCGGAGCAGACAAGGGCTTACTATAAGGAAAAATCAGACCGATACAGCCTGATGTTCCGAAAAGATAAAAGTGATGCTGCCAGAAAAGGACTAATTCCTTCTTTAACGATCAACAACCGTCTTTTTGAAACCCTTTTCGGGAGTAATAAAATAGAAATTATTCCTTCAGGATATGTCTCTTTCGACTTCGCCGGACTGTACCAGAAGATTGATAATCCTTTGATCTTACCTCAGAACAGAACCAGTTTTACCTTCGATATCGATCAGAGAATCCAGCTTGGTTTATTAGGAAAAGTAGGAGAGAATCTTCAGTTAAAAGCCAATTATGACACGCAGAGCGGTTTCGCTTTCGAGAACAGAATGAATCTTGTATGGCAGGCCAAAGGGAGTTGGAAAGACCTTCAGCAGAAAGGACTGAACGATGTTGATAAGCCAAGCGCAGGAGGAGAAGATAAAATTATTAAAAGGGTAGAATTCGGAAACGTAAACATGCCGCTTTCAACAAGTTTGATACGTGGCTCGCAATCTTTATTCGGGGTGAAAACCGAGTTTCAATTGGGGAAAACGTATGGAACAGTTGTGCTTTCCCAACAACAGGGAGAAGCCAGAAATATTACCGTTCAGGGTGGCGGCGTTATGAATACATTTAAACTCAGCGCCCTTGATTATGAAGACAACCAGCACTATTTTATCGGACACTATTTCCTGAATAACTATGATAATGCTTTATTAAATTATCCTCAGATCAATTCAAAGATCAGCATCACCAGAATGGAAGTTTGGGTGCTGGACCAGGGTAACAGCAACCTGCAGTACCAGAAAAGTATTGTCGGAATCCGGGATCTTGGAGATGCTCCGGGAGTCCTCCCGAATAATGATCAGCCTGGTTTCAATCTCTATTCAGCGGTAAATGCATTACCCGGGTTAAGAGATGCAAGTACTGCCTATAACGCTATTAAAGGAGCCAATCTCCCTGTTGCTACCGGTGGAACAGCCACGTATCAGGATGGAGAAGAATTTATCTTTAATAGAAAAGCAAGAAGGTTAAATACCAATGAATATATACTGCAGCCGCAATTAGGATACATTTCATTAAATCAAAGATTAAATGACAATCAGCTTTTGGCAGTATCATTCTCATATACGGTTAACGGAAGTAACCAGGTGTACAAAGTAGGGGAGTTCTCTGAAGAAAGTACCGTATTGATGGCAAAACTTTTGAAGCCGAACAGTAGCGTTAAAACATCATCTCCTATGTGGAATCTGATGATGAAAAACATCTATTCTCTGGATGCGGGACAGGTGAACCAGGATGGTTTCATCCTAAACGTTTTGTATAGGGATCCGCAGTCCGGAGGTAAATTAAATTACCTTCCCGTGGCCAATAATCCTCAGGTAAATAATGTCCCTTTAATCAAATTACTCAATTGGGACCGGCTTAATGCCAATGGCGACCTGCAGATCAATGGAAATACAACAGGTGACGGAATTTTTGACTTTGTCAATGGAATTACCATCAGGCCGGAGACAGGAAAAGTGATTTTTACCAAGGTACAGCCATTTGGTAATTATATCCAGTCGGTTATCGGAAGCAATGATCCGAAATATGTGTACAACGACCTTTATACGTTGCAGAAAACCGGATCAAATAGTGCTGAAGCGAGCAATTTATCACAACGGTACACCATCGAAGGACGTTATAAAGGAACGCAGGGGCAGGGGATTTCCCTCGGTGCCGTAAATGTTCCGCAGGGTTCTGTAAAAGTTTCTGCAAACGGTGTTCAGCTTACCGAAGGTATTGATTATACCGTAGATTATATGCTCGGTACGGTAACCATCATCAACGAACAGGTTAAACAGTCTGGACAGGCGATCAATATTTCATTAGAGAATCAGCTTACTTTTAATACCCAGAGAAAACGTTTCTTAGGATTAAATTTAGAAAGAAGATTTAATGAAAACTTTATTTTGGGAGGAACCGTTGTTAATTATTCCGAATCGCCGCTTACCCAAAAAGTAAACTATGGACAGGAAGCCGTAAACAATACAATGGCGGGAATCAACCTGATGTACAACAGTCAGCTTCCTTTCCTTACAAGGTTAACGGATAAAATACCGTTCGTAAACACGGAAGCACCTTCCAATCTTAACTTTAAAATGGAAACTGCATACTTGCTTCCGGGTTTAAATAAAGGAATTAATGACCAGTCTTATATTGATGATTTTGAGCAGACAACTTCCAAAATTACCTTAAAAGAGCCAACCGCATGGAGCCTTGCCTCAAAGCCGGAGAAGAACCAGTCTAATCCTCTTTTTACAGGAGCAGGAAAAAATAATGATATTACAGAAGGATACGGAAGAGGTTTGTTGTCATGGTATAATATTGATCCGCGATTCTGGGGAGTAGGAGGAAGAGCTCCAAGCGGTATTACCCCACAATCGGTGTCCAATCACGCTTCAAGAAGGGTTCAGTTTTCCGAAATTTTTAATAACAGGGATTTTGTTGCCGGGGAACAAACATATACCAACACATTTGATATTTCCTACTATCCAACCGAAAAAGGACCATACAATTCCAATCCTGCAACTGAAAGTACAACACAGAGATGGGCGGGGATCATGAGACCAATCTCGGTTTCAAACTTTGTAAGTTCCAATATTGAGTATGTAGAATTCTGGATGATGGATCCTTATGCAGACGGAAATGCATTGGGGACCAATCCTAAACTTTTATTACAGTTAGGTAACGTATCAGAAGACATTTTGAAAGACGGTCAAATGCAGTACGAAAACGGATTGCCCACTCCTGCAGCACCTTCTACCACCACCAGCTCAAACTGGGGGACCCAACCGAAACAACCCCCGATTTTATATGCTTTCTCAAGTGAAGGAGCAGACAGAACAGCTCAGGATTTAGGGTACGACGGTTTAAGTTCTGATCAGGAAGCTGCGTTGTTCGGAAATACATTTGTAAACCCTGTTACCAATGTGTCAGACCCTGCTGTGGATGATTTCGTATTCTACATGTCCAATAGCTTCACAGGAAGCCAGGCTTCGTCTTTGGTGCAGCGCTATAAATACTTCCGAGGTCCTGAAGGGAACTCCCAAAGTAACTCTCTGGAAGTTGCTACACAGACCCCGGACTCTGAAGATATCAATAAAGATTATAACCTGGATCAAAGCGAGAATTACAACGAATATATCGTTAATCTGGATCAGGCAAGTTTAGGGGTAAATACAAATAATTACATCGTTGATCAGAAAATTGTTCAGGCTACTTTCCAAAACGGACAGACTGATGATGTGAAATGGTATTTATTTAGAATTCCTGTTTCGGATTATAACAATTCCACAAGACCGAATCTCGGAGGGGATAAAGACCCTTCTATCCTTAATAATGTAAGATTCGCAAGGTTATTATTAACAGGGTTTGATCAGACCTCCACTTTAAGATTCGGAACGATGGATCTTGTAAGATCCGACTGGAGAAAGTACCCTAAAAATGTTGCCGTTTTCGGAAGTAATGCTGCAGCAGATCCTGCTACAAATGAAGGTTCAGCTAATGATGTTACTATTGGAAATCTTGAGGTAGGAAGTGTTAATATTGAAGAAAACGCCTTAAATCAGCCTCCTTATGTGCTTCCTCCAGGTATCGACAGGCAGATTCTTAGTGGGAATGCAGGTGCACAAAGACAAAATGAAGCTTCTTTATATTTAAGAGTTAAAGAATTGGCTGTTACCGAAGCAAAAGGCGTATTTAAAAATACGAACCTTGATATGAGAAGATATAAGAAGCTGAAGCTTTTTGTTCATGCTCAGGATCCTACCAACCGGGTTCAGGGGCTTGATAAAAATACAAAGTTCTTTATCCGTTTCGGAAATGATGCTACAGACAACTACTATGAGTATGAGTCTGCATTGAAAATAACTCCTTCTACAGCAACGGCACCAATGGAAATCTGGCCAATGGAAAATGACGTGGATCTCAATATCCAGGATTTTGTAGACGCTAAACTTAGAAGAGATAAAAATAACCCGGGCGATATTAGTAAAAGAATTATGGATCCTTTATTTGATGAAGGAGGTACTTACAAGAAATTATACATCAAAGGGCGTCCTAGCTTAGGAAATGTTACCACCATAATGATTGGTATAAGAAATGGTTATGAAAGAGGAGAGTTGGGTGCCGTTTCTTTAGATAGAATCCTCTGGGTTAATGAAATTCGTCTTTCCGAAATCGAAAATGATGGCGGTTATGCAGGAAATGCCAGCCTTAATTTTAATCTCGGTGATTTTGCTACGGTGAATACCAGTGCTTCTTATACTTCGGTAGGATTCGGAAATATTGACTCTAAACCCGCAGAAAGGACACAGTCTACACAATCTGCATTCAGTGTAAATACAGCTGTAAACGTAGATAAATTCCTGCCTGAAAAATCAGGTGTTAAAATTCCGCTGAATTATTCTTATTCGCAGACGATTGAAGATCCAAAATATAATCCTCTGGATACCGATGTCGAATTTAAAAAAGCAGCCAACAAAGAAGAACTAAAAAAAGTAGCAAGAACATATACCCAGCAAAGAAGCATAGGTGTTGTAAATATGCATAAAGAGAGGGTGAATCAGAATAGAAAACCTAAATTCTATGACGTGGAAAATCTTTCCGTAACTGCCGTTTACAATGATGATTTCTACAGGGATATTTACACCAAGAGAAATTACAGGCAATATCTGAGAGGATATGTTGATTACAATTATACTTTCAAACCGTGGGTAATCCGTCCTTTCAACAAAATGATCAGCGATACTGCAAAATCAACAAAATACCTGAAATGGGTAAAAGAATTTAATTTCAATCCTGTACCGACGAGATTTTCTTTCAGAACTGAAGTAGACAGGAATTACAACGAACTGGAGTTCCGGAATATTGATGCTATTTTAAGTGGGAACTACGGTGATGATTTCGGAGCCATCAAAAACAGGAACTTCTATTTCGGTTGGCAATACGGCTTAGGATTTAATTTTACAAAATCTTTAAAACTTGAAATTAACTCCGCTACCAGAACATTGAATGATAATATAGATGTAAATACAATGGACAATAAATCCATTTTCGGAAATGTATTCAGAGCGGGAAGGCCGGTGTTGTATAACCACAGAGTTCAGTTGACTTATAAACTTCCGTTCCAATATCTTCCTTATCTTGATTTTATTGATGCAGAAATGCAATACGGATTTACTTATAACTGGAATGCAAGATCTACCGTGCTTCTGGCAAGCCCGGATGGAAGTCTTGGATCAATTGGGCAGAATACCAATATAATTCAGGCTACGGCTTCAGCCGACTTTACAAAGTTCTTCGGGCAGTTTGGTTATTTTAAAAATATTTCTGCTAAACTTCAGAAACGAAAACAGGAAATTGATTCCCTGAATAATGCTTATACCCAGGCTTGGGAGAAAAACAGATATGCTTATAAAAAATATAAGTTTAAGAACAGGCTGACTCCGTTCCAGAGCATGGCTTATTTATTAACATCAATCAAACAGCTTGATATCAATTACTCTGAAAATAATGGTACCGTCTTACCTGGATTATTATCTGCTCCCAACTGGTATGGCTATGGTCAAACCTTAGGAGGGCCTACCATCGGATTCCTTTTCGGTTCCCAGGCTGATATCAGAAGAACGGTAATGGAAAACGGATGGGTAAGTGATTCTGAATTCATGACAGATCCTTACGTCCGGATGTCTACACGTGAACTTCGTGCCAATTTGCAGGTAATGCCTATGAATGACCTCAGAATTGATATCAGTGCGCTGCACAATTACAACAGAAACTTTACGCATACCGGATTTAATTACAGAGACCCGAATACGGGAATTGCCAATCCGGATTATACGTTTGCCAACGATATGGTGACCTATTCTAATTCTGTGATATTACTAAAAACCGCTTTCAAAGATGGTACAGCAATTTATCAGGCGATCAGAGAAAACGCAAGAGCATTATCTCAGCAAATGCCGGGTGCGCTCGAACCGAACGGATTTAAAGACGGATATGGAATATCAAATGCATATATTCTTATTCCGGCATTCAGGGCAGCAGTGGAAGGTAAAAACCCGAAAATGATGACCAATCCCAAAAAAGCAGGACTTCCGATTCCGAACTGGAAGATTACCTATTCAGGATTAAGGAATATTCCGATCATCAACGGGCAGTTTTCCAAGTTTGATGTTCTGCATGCTTACCAGGCAACTTATACGGCAACAGGAGTGCAGTCAAGTATAGATTATTTCAATACACTCAATAATCTTAGTGCTACCCAGAGAGATATCAACGATGACTATATTAATCCGTTTACATTCGCTCAGGTAGGCTACGTAGAAAACTTCTCGCCATTGATCGGTGTCGATATGACGATGAGAAATAACATACAGTTTGGTCTCCAGTACAACCGATTGAGAACACTTTTATTGGGATTGGTGAATCATACGCTGACGGAGGATTCAAACAGTGAATACGTAGTGAGAGTTGGCTATATTATCAGGAATTTCAGATTGGGAACAGCTAATACTGGTGGTAGAGGAAAAGCCAAGGGCAGCGACCTGAATATAAGAGGAGATTTCTCTTTGAGAGACAGCAGAACCAGCATTACCAATATCCTCTTGGACGACTCGCAGGTTACCGGAGGACAAAGATTAATGAACATTAAAGTTTCTGCAGACTACAACGTTTCAGAAAACCTTAACCTGAGAGTATTCTACGAACAGATGACTTCGAAATACAAAATCTCAACAGCATTCCCGCTGTCAACCATAAGAGCCGGGATTTCTGCAACGTTTACCTTCGGAGATTCGGGAGGTTTCTAATTAGAAACAGAATAAATTTAATGTCCTTCAATTTTGAAGGACATTTTTTCATATCCGATATTTGAAGCTTCTGGAATTTTGAATACATTTGTACAAAATAAAAAATCAAAAATGAACACACCATCAGAATTAAAGTACACTAAAGATCACGAATGGATTAAGATCGAAGGTAATGTTGCTACAATCGGTATTACAGACTTTGCGCAGGGAGAGCTTGGCGATATCGTTTATGTAGATGTAGATACGGTAGATGATGATCTTAACGGAGGAGACGTTTTCGGAAGTGTGGAAGCTGTAAAAACAGTTTCAGACTTATTCTTGCCGATTTCAGGAAAAGTGATTGAGTTCAATTCAGAACTTGAAGACCAGCCTGAACTATTGAATTCAGACCCTTACGGAAACGGATGGATCATCAAATTAGAAGTAGCTGAAGGTGCAGATCATTCAGAATTACTTTCCGCTGAAGACTATCAGGCTATCATTGGATAAAATTTCAAAAATATTTAGTAAGATATTGCCCATTTATTGGGCATTTCTTACGTATATGCTCCTCAAGCCCGGCGAAGAAAACCACGAATATTGGTTTATGTTCAAAGGTATTGATAAACTTTTACATCTTAGTATCTTCGCAGCATTGGGTTTCTTTTTCATGGCTGCATTCCCGAAGATCAAATTTTACTATTTCATTCAGATCATTCTTATATATGCTTTTCTCACTGAAATCCTTCAGGAAGAAATGGGGCTTGGCAGATCTATGGAAACCTTGGATGTTGTTGCAGATACCATCGGCTGCCTCATAGGTTACTATACATATAAGCTTATTCTTAAAAGATTTTTCTAATCTTACTCATCAACTTCACCAATTACATCATACACTTTTCAGCTTCCACGCTTCGCCCTCCCCTTTATTTCAGGAGCTTAATCCGGCTTTCCGCACTCGCTATTTCTATTTTTTCAGCGCGGCGGCGGAGCCGCCGCGCTGAAAAAATAGAAATGAGCTCAAACAAAGCTTCAATCCGGGCTAGGGAGTAGGTCCTGCGATGATAAAGAACAAAAGCCTTTTTCCCGTCCCAACCTTCAAGGTTTTGAAAACCTTGAAGGTTTCCCATCCTTTCAGGGTCACCCAACACATATATATAAACCGACCCACACACTCTCTCA
>Ga0308166_1000211_pt1 | contig 104623 bp, 92 predicted proteins | sample PhyCR2_2_FD_202137 | JGI IMG/M metagenome (GOLD analysis project Ga0308166, IMG submission 202137) | Phyllosphere microbial communities from UC Gill Tract Community Farm, Albany, California, United States - DLSLCC.R2 | ecosystem: Host-associated > Plants > Phyllosphere > Unclassified | place...
GTGATGGAGCTGATCGAGCTGGGCTTACAGTCCGCCGAGAAGCGCCAGACCCTGTCGTTGAAATAGGATTACGTCGTGAAAAGGGCCGACCGAAAAAGAAGGTCGGCCCCTACCGTAGGGGTCGACCCTCTTTTCCGGTCGACCCGTGTTAAGGATTGGCATAGGCCGTGATGGAGACCATTTTTTCCGGTCGACCCGCGTCATTAATTACGCTGCGGCACGCGCCCGCACTGCGGCTTTCTCGGCATCGCTGAGGAACGCAATCTTCAGGCCATTCTCCTGCGCCACGCGCATCTGCTCCCGGCTCAAACCTGCTGCCGGGGCGGCAATTTCGTATTCGTGACCGATCTCAATCCCCTGAACCGCCGGATCGTCGGTATTGATGGTGGCGAGGATACCGTGGTCGAGGAAGGCCTTCAGCGGATGCTGTGCCAGCGAGGCCACGGTGCTGGTCTGGATATTGGAGGTCAGGCACGACTCAATGCCAATCCCGTGCTGCGCGAGGAACTCCATCAGCGCCGGATCCTGCACCGCTTTTACTCCGTGACCAATACGCTCCGCGCCCAGCTCGCGGATCGCCTGCCAGATGCTTTCCGGCCCGGCGGCCTCACCGGCATGCACGGTAATGCGCAGACCGGCGTCACGCGCGCGGTTAAAGTGGCTGAGGAACTGGCTGCCCGGGAAGCCCAACTCATCACCCGCCAGGTCGAGTGCGGTAATGCTGTCGCGGTGCGCCAGCAGGCCGTCAAGCTCGCGCAGGCAGGCTTCCTCACCGAAGGTGCGGCTCATAATGCCAATCAGGCGCACGTCAATATTGTGCTTGCCGCAGCCCGCCTTAATGCCGTCGATCACCGCTTCCACCACGCCCGCCACCGGCAGGTTGTGGGTCATCGCCATATAGCCCGGCGAGAAGCGCAGCTCAGCATAGTGGATCCCGGCGCGTGCCGCGTCCTCGACGTTTTCCAGCGCCACGCGGCGGCAGGCATCGAGCGAGCCCAGCACTTTTACGCCCCAGTCGAGCTTGTTAAGGAAGCTCACCAGGTCCGGCTCCGCTTCAATCACCTGCACGTGCGGGCGCAGAAGCTCCAGAGTGGTGGCAGGGAGAGTAAGATTAAACTCGCGGCCTAAGTCGAGAATGGTTTGGGCGCGAATATTGCCGTCAAGATGGCGATGGATATCGGTGAGGGGAAGCTGGGAATCGATCATGTCGGCACTCTCTGTTGTTATCGTAAAGTGCAGAGCATTATAAAAACTCTTTGCGCAACAACGCCAGCAAAATGCGCAACGGCGCTGCTGGTCGTTGCTTATCTGCGCAAAGAGGGCGGCTAAGCGCGCGTTTTCAGGCAGTTGTGCAGGGCGGCGATCAGGCGATCCAGCCCTTCATCCACCTTGCTGCGCGGGCAGCCAACGTTGAAGCGCAGCCAGCCGCGCCCGCTTTCACCGTAGGTACTGCCCGGCATGATCGCCACCTTCTGCTGCTCAATCAGCTCGCGCTGCAGTTCGCCATCGTCAATGCCCAGCGGATTGAGGTCAATCCACGCCAGGTAGGTCGCCTGCGGTGGCTGCCAGTGAAGCGTGGGAAACGCCGCGTTGAGGCGCTGGGCAACATGCTGCAGGTTGGCGCGCAGATAGTCGCGCAGCGCATCCAGCCACGCCGCGCCGTGCTGATAGGCGGCGATATGGGCGGCCACCGCCAGGATAGCGGGGGAAGAGAGGCCGTCGGCATTTTTTAATGCCTGGAACCACGCTGCGCGATCTTCTTCATCGCTGATAAAGCCATAGGCACCGGTTAACGCCGGAATATTGAAGCTTTTGGACGCCGAGGTGAACAGCGCCCACTGCCCGCGGCCGACGCAGCTCCAGGGGATATGGCGGCTTTGGTCCATGACCATATCCATATGGATCTCGTCGCTGATAACGCGCACCTGATAGCGGGCACACAGCGCGGCCATCTGCTGCAGCTCCGCACGGCGCCACACTTTACCGGTGGGATTATGCGGGCTGCACAGCAGCAGGATTTTGCACTGCGGACTGGCCAGCAACGCCTCCAGCGCCGCCATATCGCACTGCCATTCACCGTCACGCTGGCTGAGCGGCAGCGCCATCACCCGGCGCTGATTGCCTTCGATCACTTTATAAAAGGCATCGTAGGCGGGCGTGTGGATCACCACGCCGTCACCGGGCTGTGACCAGCGGCGCAGCATCTGCGCCACCATATAAATCACCGATGGCCCGTAAACAATCTGCTGGCGATCCACGCTGACCTCAAAACGCTGCTGATACCAGCGGCTGATGGCACCGAGGAAATCGTCATGCTGCCAGCGGCTGTAGCCGAGCACGCCGTGCGACACGCGCTGCTGCAACGCCTCGATCACCGCCGGAGCGGTGGGGATATCCATATCGGAGATGGTAAAGGGCAGTAGATCGTCCTGGCCGAAGCGGTCGGCGACAAAATCCCACTGCGTACACCAGCTGCCGTGGCGATCGACTACCCGGTCAAAATTGAACTGTTGAGTGTCTGACATAGCGGCCTCAATAACGCAGGTACAGAAGAGAGGGGTGCCAGGCACCCCGTTATAAAGTCAGGCTGAAATTTGCGGCATCAGCGTGGCGATCTCATCTTTTACCGACTGTACCTGCGGGCCTATCACCACCTGCAAATTATGCTGATTGAGGTGCACCACGCCAATGATCCGGTTGGCCTTCAGGGCCGCGTCATCCACCAGGCTCATATCCTTTACCGACAGGCGCAGGCGCGTCAGGCAGTTGTCCAGCGAGGTGATGTTGTCGATGCCCCCCAGCGCGGCAAGGATTGCCGGGGTGTTGTAGCCCGATTTGCCCACCGGGCCGCGGGACATTTTCTCGCCGAGGGGGGTGTCGAGCTCACGGCCCGGGGTCTTGATATTGAAGCGGGTAATGGCGAAGCGGAAGATCAGATAGTAACCCGCAAACCAAACCGCTGCCACCACCGGCACCCAGTACCATTTGGTCGACAGCCCGTGCAGAATGCCGAACACCACAAAGTCGATCACGTTGCCGTCGGTATTACCGATGGTGACGCCCAGTACCGCCATTACGGTGAAGCCCAGCCCGGTCAGTACGGCGTGGATCAGATAGAGGAAAGGGGCAACGAACAGGAACAGGAACTCCAACGGTTCGGTGGTCCCGCCCACCACGCAGGCCACCACGCCGGAGATCAACAGCCCTTTAATTTTATGCCGATTTTCCGGACGGGCGCAGTGGTACATCGCCAGCGCCGCGCCAGGCAGGCCGCCGAGGAATGCCGGCATTTTACCCTGCGACAGGAAGCGGGTTGCGCTTTCGGAGAAGCCGCCGGAAGTCGGGCAGGAGAGCTGCGCCTGGAAGATGGTCAGCGCGCCGCTGACGCTGTGACCGCAGACGTCCATGGTGCCGCCCGCATCGGTAAAGCGAATAATCGCCACCAGGATGTGCTGCAGGCCGAACGGCAGCAGCAGGCGCTCCCCGGTACCAAATATCATCGGTCCAAAGTCACCGGCGCTGTTGATCACCCAGCCCAGCCCGGCAATCGCTTTCGCGAACCACGGCCAGATCAGCGGGATCGCCAGACCGGCCAGCCCCATCACCAGAGTGGTGATAATCGGTACAAAGCGCGTGCCGCCGAAGAATGCCAGCGCATCCGGCAGGCGGATGGTGTGGAAGCGTTCATGCAGATAAAACACGATAATCCCGACGATCACCGCCCCGAGGATACCGGTATCGATCGACTGAATGCCGAGAATGCTCTGGATATTATTGGCTTTCAGCACGGCAGCATCGCTGGTGGGTAGAATACCTTTGGCGGTCAGCCAGAAGTTAACCGCCAGGTTCATGACCGCGAAGCCGACAAAGCCGGAGAAAGCCGCAACGCCTTTATTTTCACGCGCCATGCCCAGCGGGATGGCAATGGCGAACATCACCGGCAGGAAGCTGAAGGCGAACGATCCCACCTTGCTCATCCAGGTAAACACCAGCTGCAGCAGGGGATTACCGAGGAACGGGATCAGGGTGATCACATCGTGACTGCTTAATGAGCTACCTATCCCCAGCATGATCCCGCAGAATGACAGCAGGGCGACGGGCAGCATAAAGGTTTTTCCCAGACTCTGGAAAAACTCCCACAGAGTAATTTTTTGTTTAACGGACGACATGCGCTCTCCTGGCGAATTCGAACTCAGCCGCTGCTGAGGTAAAATAAGATAAAACGTTTTACCTAATATTAATGCGTTGCCGATCACACAGTTCTCGCTCGGTGTGGTTTTCTCTGCCACAATCCGGGTGTAACGTTTAACCTATGCTTTATCGTGATTTTTCAACGGGGTGCAAACCCGGCAGTCAGGAACGCTATGTCGCAGAAAAAAATTACCATTCATGATGTCGCCGCCGAGGCTGGGGTGTCGGTCACCACGGTTTCGCTGGTACTGTCAGGGAAAGGTCGCATTTCGTCCGCGACGATTGAGCGAGTCAACCAGGCTTCGGAAGCGCTGGGCTTTGTGCGTAACCGCTCTGCGACAATGCTGCGCGGCGGCAGCAGTGGGGTGGTCGGGCTGATCGTGCGCGACATCTGCCAGCCGTTTTACGCCGAGATGACCGGCGGACTGAGCGAAGCGCTGGAGCAGCAGGGCAAAGTGTTGTTTCTCACCCAGAGCGGCGCGCAGGGGCAGCACGTAGAGCGCTGCTTCGACTCGCTGGTGGAGCAGGGCGTGGAGGGGATTGTCTTAGGCGGCGGCATTGAGAATGCAGCCGGCCTGCTGCAAAAAGCGCAGGAGCTGAATATCACGCTGATCTGCGCCTCGCGCGCCAGCAATCTTGATCACATCGACTCCGTGCGCCCGGATAATCAGCAGGCGGCCAAAATCGCCACCGACTATCTTATCAAGCGCGGCCACCGCTGCATTGCCTGGCTTGGCGGTTCCGGCTCCTCCTTAACGCGCGCCGAACGTATCGGCGGCTACTGCTCGACGCTGATGCAGTACGGCCTGCCGTTTCGTAGCGAATGGATTATCGAGTGCGGCGCGCAGCAGCGTGATGTCGCCGCGCTGACGCAACAGCTGATCCAGCAGTATCCCACCATTAGCGCAATTCTCTGCCATAACGCCTCGGTGGCGCTCGGCTGCTATTTCGGCATCCAGCGCAGCGGGCGCACCATTGGCAGCGGCGGGGTCAACAGCTTTTACGGCCAGCAGATGGCGCTGGTAGGTTTTGGTGACGTGCCGGAAGCGCAGCTGACCGATCCTCCGCTGAGCTTTGTCTCCAGCTCGGCACGGGAAATCGGCCGCAGCGCGGCACAGCGCCTGCTGCAAAAGATGGCCGACCCAACCAGTGCAGTCCAGCATATCATCCTGCCGCCGCTGCTGATTGAGCGTGGATCGGCTTAAATTTCCTGCAGCGCTGTGACGGGCTTTGCAAATAAAGGGGGCGGCGGGGTGCGCAGAGGAATGCTGGTTATAATCACATTATCTGGGATAAAAAGGATGGTGGTTTATGCTCTGGCTGGAACAAGGTTTATATCTGAGAGTAAAGGAATTGGATAATGGTCCGCGCCCACTGCCCCTGCAAAGCGGTTTCACTCCGGATACCGCTTATCGCGCATTAGGCTGTTACAACCCCTCTGAAACTTCTGATGCCTACTATCTGCTGTCGAACAATCGCGATGAGATCTGGTTTATTTGTAACCGCCACTTACGCACCGTCTGCCTTGAGCGCGACGCGACGGCGTTCAGGATCCCCCTGACCAGCGGGCAGCAGCTGCTGGGAGAAACCAGCGATATCAGGATCCAGCACAGCTAGTCAGGCAAAAAAAAAGCCACCTTCAGAAAGGTGGCTGTTTAATTTCATAACATTACTGCGGCATGCCTTCCGGTGCGACCATGCCAGCGCCACCCAGCATATAGCGGGACAGGAACTGCTCCAGCGGCATCTTCTCACCGTTCATGGTGATCTGACCGGTGCCGTACTGCAGGCTGGTGGTAATGTTGTTATCTTTCTGCGTGGTCAGCTTGAACATCTGGCCCATCGCGGCCACGCCTTTCACCTGCTGGTCCGCCAGTTTTACCGCTTCTTCCTGGCTGTAGCCTTCTGCCATCGCCACATGCGTCATCATCTCGGTCGCCATATCCATCGAGATAGTCAGTTTGGTATCCAGAGTTTTCAGTACGTTATCTACCTGCTGGCCCAGATTCTGCGCCGCAGCGGTGGCGGTGGCCGGGTCCTTGAACTGGGCGTTAAGGTTAAAGCTGCTCTCGCCCTTATCATTTTTCCAGCTAAATGGCGCGATGCTAACTGACGGATCGCCTTTCAGCAGCAGCGGCAGGTTACTGGTGAGGATTTCACTGGTGCGCTGCTGATATAGCTCAGGGTTAGCCTGCACAGCCGGATCGCTGTTCAACGCCTGCATCTGGCGGTTGTAGCTTTCGGAGAAGGCTTTCATCGCCTTGCCATCAAAGCCAGCCAGCTTAACTGCCAGCTTGCCCTGGCCGAAGTTCTGGCCCTGAAGCTTCAGGCTGTCAAGGGTGTAGTCGATCTGGCCGGACACGCTGCCCTTGTCGGAATCGAAGGTCGATTTACCGTTCAGGCCTTCGGCGATCAGCGCCTCTTTGCCATCCACTGCCGCACTCAGTTTTTTTAGCGCGATAGTCTGGTCGCCAATGCGCATCCCTTCCGGGCTAAGTTTGGTATTAGCATCCAGCTTCAGGCCGTTAACGGTGAACAGCACCGGCATCCCCAGCTCGTTTTTGCTGGTCAGCACCAGGCTGTCGATATCGCCATTAAACGCCACTTTATCGCCTTTATCATCCGCACTGACTTTCAGCGTGCCGCCGTTGAAGGCAAAACGTTCACCGGTCTGGGCATTGCTGTAGTCGGCAGGTAACAGTTTGATGTCTGAATCGGTGCTGCCGCCGTAGCCCACGCGGGTTTCCGCCTGCACAATCGACTTGCCTTTGGTGATTTCAAACAGCTTTTTCACCGCGTCGGTGTTTTCCAGCTCGCTGTGTACCGAAGCCATGCTTGGGATCAGGTTGAATTTTTTCAGCTGTGCCAGCGGGAAAGGACCATGATCGATAGTCTCTTTAAACACGATGCTCTGGCCTGGCTTCAGCATGGCGTTATCTTCCGTCTGCGAGCTGCTCTGCAGCACGAAACGTGCGCTGCTGCTAAATACGCCGCGCTGGAAATCCTGATAGCTCAGCTGCAGACGGCTTTCCGGAGCGCTGTTCTGGATCTGGGCGTTAGCCTGCTGTACCAGCTGATCCATATTTTTTTCCAGCTGCTTGCCGGTAAACCAGGCACCAGCAGTCCAGACTACGCCAAGGGCAACCACTACACCCACAGCAATCTTGGTTTTATTCATCAGTTGTGTCGTCCTTTTTCCGTTCGCGAATGCCGGTTAGCCCGTGCAGATCCTGCGGGTAACCCTCTGGCGATAAAAAACGCCAATGCGGCGTTTTTGTTTAATACACTAAATAGCTTAGCAATTATGACCGCTGGCGTCAGCCGCATTTAAGATGTTGATTAAAAACCCTGGCTACGCGGCCATTGCCGGAGAGCGACAGCGTCGGCTCGCTGGCGGCAATAAAAGCAGATTCACCTGCATTAAGTGACAATGACTGACCGCCACAGTTCAGTTCGGCGTGGCCTTCAATGCAGAAAACAATCGCGGCGCTCTCCTGATCCACCGCGAGCGGCTGGCTGTTCAGCGCGTGTATGGCAAAGGCAAAGTCATCCACCGGGATGGGGAAATCGAGCGTTGCGCCATGCTGTTGCGGTGTGGTCAGCAGGGTATCGGCCGCGCGCGAGGTGAATTTCAGGTTGGCCAGCAGCTCAGGAACATCAATGTATTTGGGCGTCAACCCGGCGCGCAGCACGTTATCGGAGTTCGCCATGACCTCCAGCGCCACGCCGTGGAGGTAGGCGTGCGGGGTTTCCGCAAACAGGAACATCGCTTCGCCCGGCTGCAGGGTAACCACGTTCAGCAGCAGGGGGGAGAACAGGCCGCAGTCGTCCGGGTAAACCTCGGCAATTTCAGCAATGGTCTGCCACGGCTCACCGTGCTGGCCAGGCAGCGCCGTGCGCAGAATGTCCAGCGCCAGCGACTTCTCCTCTTCTTTCATCGACAGCAGGCTGGCAAACAGCTGGGCCAGGCGGGTTTCATCGGCGGCATTGAGGAAATGGGCAATGGCCGGGTGCGCGCCCGCCACCGGCTGCAGCAAGGACTGGATTTCGCGCAGCGGGCGGAAGCCGTTAATCGCCTTGAACGGCGTCAGCGCATAGACCAGCTCTGGCTTGTGGTTAGCATCTTTATAGTTACGCTCGGCGGCGTCGACCGGCACGCCAGCGGCATTTTCACGCGCATAGCCCGCTTCGGCAGCCGGTTTGCTCGGGTGAACCTGAATCGACAGCGGCTGTTCTGCGCACAGCACTTTAAACAGGAACGGCAGCTCGCCAAAACGCTGCGCGACGGCGGGGCCAAGCAGGGAAGCTTTATCGGCATCAATTAGCGCGCGCAGCGACTGCGGCTCGCCGTTGATCAGCACTTTTGACGGGCTTTTCGGATGCGCGCCCATCCACAATTCCGCCATCGGCTGCTGGGAAGGGTTGGCAATACCATATAAATCAGTGAGGGCGTGCTTGCTGCCCCATGCATAATTTTGCAGCGAATTGATTAACTTTTGCATCATTTCTCCCTGGTCATTCACTGGTTACTGGCGCTATTAAAGCAGAAAAATGGCGTAGAGAGATAATCAACGTGCGATAAACGCGAATGAGTCGCATACTCGTAAACTATACTGTGTCAGACTTATCACTCATGTGCGCGTTTTTGACCTATCGCAAAGTTAAAAGCGCCAAAAAAAGTTGTGCTAAAGGAGAGAGGAATGGCTGCCAACCGCGTTGAAAAAGACTCAATGGGACCGATCGATGTCCCTGCCGATAAACTCTGGGGCGCGCAAACACAGCGCTCGCTGGAGCACTTCCGCATTTCGACGGAAAAAATGCCGACCGAGCTGGTGTATGCGCTGGCGCTGACCAAGCGCGCTGCGGCCAAAGTGAACAGCGACCTGAAGCTGTTACCGGATGAGCGTGCCGAGGCGATCATCAAAGCGGCGGACGAAGTGCTGGCGGACAAGCATCACGGGGAGTTCCCGCTGGCTATCTGGCAAACCGGCTCCGGCACGCAAACCAATATGAATATGAACGAGGTGCTGGCAAACCGCGCCAGCGAGATCCTCGGCGGCGAGCGCGGCATGTCGCGCCTGGTTCACCCCAATGATGATGTTAATAAGAGCCAGAGCTCTAACGACGTGTTCCCAACTGCCATGCACGTCGCGGCGGTGGTGGCGGTGCAGCAGCACCTGATCCCCCAGCTGAAAGTGTTGCAGAAAACGCTGAGCGAGAAGGCAGAAGCGTTTAAAGACATCGTCAAAATTGGCCGTACCCATTTACAGGATGCGACGCCGCTGACGCTCGGCCAGGAGATCTCCGGCTGGGTGGCGATGCTGAGCCACAACCTCAAGCATATTGAACAGAGCATTCCGCATGTGGCGGAGCTGGCGCTGGGCGGCACGGCGGTGGGCACCGGGCTGAACACCCACCCGGAATACGCGGTACGCGTGGCCAAAGAGCTGGCGGAGTTGACTCAGCAGCCGTTTGTCACCGCACCGAATAAATTTGAAGCGCTGGCGACCTGCGATGCGCTGGTGCACGCGCACGGTTCGCTAAAGGGGCTGGCGGCTTCGCTGATGAAAATTGCCAACGACGTGCGCTGGCTGTCGTCCGGCCCGCGCTGCGGCATCGGCGAACTTTCCATCCCGGAAAACGAGCCGGGCAGTTCAATCATGCCGGGTAAGGTCAACCCGACGCAGTGTGAAGCGATGACCATGCTGTGCTGCCAGGTGATGGGCAATGATGTGGCGGTGAATATGGGCGGCGCGTCCGGTAACTTCGAGCTGAACGTTTATCGCCCGATGGTGATCCACAACTTCCTGCAGTCGGTGCGCCTGCTGGCCGACGGAATGGACAGCTTTAACCACCACTGCGCCGTGGGCATCGAGCCAAATCGTGACCGCATCACCCAGCTGCTGAACGAGTCGCTGATGCTGGTGACCGCGCTCAATACCCATATCGGCTACGATAAAGCGGCAGAAATTGCGAAAAAAGCGCATAAAGAGGGGCTGACGCTGAAAGGCTCAGCGCTGAAGCTGGGTTACCTGACCGAAGAGGAGTTCGACGCCTGGGTGCGCCCGGAAGAGATGGTCGGCAGCATGAAGGTGTAACGCCCGCAGCAAATTCATGCACGCCAATAAGAATCAGGTATTTGTAGGAGCCGACCTTTTTTCCGGTCGGCCCGCAGCAGACTCATGCTCGCCAGTAGGAATCAGGTTTTTGTAGGGGCCGACCTTTTTTTCCGGTCGGCCCGCAGCAGACTCATGCTCGCCAGTAAGAATCCGGTTTTGTAGGGGCCGACCTTTTTTCCGGTCGGCCCGCAGCAATCGCCATTCAAACTAACCGATCGCTGTACAAATGCAGCCGCGGGATCAGCAGATACAGCGGTTGCGCCTCCGGCTTATAGCGATGCGTTACTTTCCCGGCATCATAATTCAGCAGCTCACCCAGCTTCGGCACGCTGTTCGCGTCCGGGCACATCACCAGCAGCGGCGAAGGGCAGGCCAGCTGCGTCTGCTTCTGCTGTTGGCTATCCCACACGCGCGCAATGGGCTGCACTTTCACCGGGCGTTTAATCTTCAGCGCGGCATGAGCCGGCAGCGACTTAATCGCTTCAATCTCATCCGCCACGCGTTCTGCCCACTGCTCACGCGTCCACGGGGCCACCGCGCGCCCGGCCTGCAGGCTTTTATTCAGCTTCTCAAGCATCTCTTCACGGCTGACGTTCTTGATAATGTGCTTATTTGCCCAGCCAAAGCGCACTGAATCCGGCGCGTCGAGCAGGGCGATCGAACGGTAGGCATTCAGCGTGATCAGGCCGCGCAGGTGGGTATGCACAAACTCGAAACGCTCCTCGGGCGGCAGGCCCGACTCTACGGTGATAATCTGCTCCAGCTGCTGTTTGAGCTGATTGATAGTGGCGACCTGCTGTTGTAACAGGGCACTCTGCTCAGCGTCCGTTTCCACGCAGATTGCGCCCGGCAGGCGTACCGCGGCCTTGGTGCTTATTTTTTCTGACTGATGCTGCATAAACAGGCGGCAGAAGTGGCTGAGGGCCCGCTGCAGGGCGGGCTGACCGACCAGCTGCTCCACCGCAATCTCAGTCAGCGGATCGTGCTCCTTGCCTTTTTCCACGGCGGGCAGTTCAAAAACCCTGGCCGCCAGCAGGCGCAAATCCAGCAGTTGATGCTGCAAGGTATCCAGCTCCTGCTCCAGCTGCGCGACACAGCGGTGTAGCCTATCAACGGCATCATAACGGCTCATAACTCTCTCCATTAGTTACAACATACCTTTGGAATATAACAGACAATAACGGAGATGAACATCGGCAAAGGTGCCAATGTCGTCTGTAGGGTCGGGCATGCCCGACCCCTACGGTCATGGCGATTAGGGGCGATGGCGTGCCTCGCCCGTCAGATGTTGTCGTAGGGGCGATGGCATGCCTCGCCCGCCATCAAACCGCTACAGCCGCTTACCGTGCAGCCGTGTTCCTACCAGTAGCGCCATCACCAGCAGCGCAGCGATAAATGCGGTAATCCCGTGCCAGCCGAAGTTATGCCAGAACACGCCGCCGAGCGTACCCGCTACGCTGGAGCCAAGGTAATAACTGAACAAATACAGCGAAGAAGCCTGACCCTTAGCGCGGCGGGCGCGTGGTCCAATCCAGCCGCTGGCTACCGAGTGTGCAGCAAAGAATCCGGCGGTGAAGAGCATCATCCCGGCCAGAATCAGCCAGATATTGTTGGTCAGGGTAATCAGTAACCCGATCAGCATAATGGCGGTGGAGAAGAGCAGCACCGGGGCGCGACCATACTTTGCCGTCATTGCACCCGCCTTCGGCGAACTCCACGACCCGGTCAGGTAGACCACCGACAGCAGCCCGACAACCGCCTGACTGAGCGAAAAAGGTGCAGAGAGCAGGCGGTAGCCAATATAGTTAAACAGAGTAACGAACGCCCCCATCAGCAGGAAACCTTCGGCGAACAGCAGCGGCAGGCCGCTATCTCGCCAGTGCAGGCGGAAGTTGATCAGCAGGCTGCGCGGCTTAAGCGAGGCCGGGCGGAAATGGCGCGAGGCCGGCAGGATCTTCCAGAACATCAGCGCCGAAGCCAGGGCAAAACAGCCGATAACCATTACCGCCACACGCCAGCTGCTGAAGTCGGTAATCACCCCGCTCAGCAGGCGACCGCTCATCCCACCGATGGAGTTACCGCTGATATACAACCCCATGGAGAACGCCACCATGCTCGGATGGATCTCCTCGCTGAGGTAGGTCATTCCGACCGCTGCCACACCGCTCAGCGACAGGCCAATTAGCGCCCGCATCAGCAAAATACCGTGCCAGCTGGTCATGGTGGCGGAAAGCAGCGTACAGATCGCCGCCAGCATCAGGGCGGTAACCATCACCGGCTTGCGGCCAATCGCATCAGACAGCGGGCCGGTAATCAGCAGGCCGAGCGCCAGCAGCCCGGTGGAGATCGACAGGGAGATACTGCTGGCCGCAGGAGAAACACCAAACTCCTGCGACAGAACGGGCAGGATTGGCTGCACGCAGTACAGCAGAGCAAAAGTTGCCAAACCGGCAGAGAACAGCGCCAGCGTCACGCGCATAAACTGCGGCGTACCGCGTTTGATATACAGCTCTTTGCTGGCTTTGCCCTGGACATCAGCGGGGGAGGAGGCTCGTTCAGCGCGGTCTGGCGCCGCAACGGCAGAGGGTGAGCGGTTCACTTCTATTCCTTTTTTTATTTTGAGTAGTCAATTTGAGGTATCACGTTGTCAAGGGTAAGAAATGCGTATTATGATGTCTAATATATTAATAATATAAAATGATATGTTTAAAGTATGAATATCGAACTCCGTCATCTGCGCTACTTTATTGCCGTTGCTGAAGAGCTGCACTTTGGCCGCGCAGCCACGCGCCTGAATATCTCGCAGCCGCCGCTGAGCCAGCAGATCCAACTGCTGGAGCAGGAGATTGGTGCGCGCCTGTTGGCGCGCACCAATCGCAGCGTGCAGCTGACCGCCGCCGGGCAGCAGTTTCTGCTCGATGCGCGCCAGATTATGCTCAACGTGACCAAGGCCGCGGAAAAAGCCGCCAGGCTGCATCGCGGGGATGAAGGCGAACTACGCATTGGTTTTACCTCCTCCGCGCCGTTTATTACCGCCGTTTCCGATGCGCTGTTCAACTTCCGCCAGCGCTTTCCCGCCGTGCACGTGCAGATGCAGGAGATCAACACCCGCCAGCAGCTGGCGCCGCTCAGCGACGGACGGCTGGATCTGGGCGTGATGCGCAATACCGATCTGCCGGACAATCTCAACCATCAGCTGTTGCTGCGTGAGCCGATGTACGCGCTGGTTCACCGCGCTCACCGTCTGGCAACACGGCAGAAAATTGCGCTTAGCGATCTGGCGCAGGAAGCGTTTGTCTTTTTTGACCCCAGCGTCGGCACGGCACTCTATAGCGAGGTGCTGGAGCTGCTGCGCCGCTATCAGATCCAGCCAAACATTGCCCAGGAGGTGGGGGAAGCCATGACGATCATCGGACTGGTCTCTACCGGGCTGGGCGTCTCTATTTTACCCGCCTCGTTCCACCGCGTGCGGCTAAGCGATGTGGTGTGGATCCCACTGGAGGAGCAGGACGCGCAGTCTGAAGTGTGGTTGGTGTGGTCGAAACAGCGGGAAATTCCGGCGGTGACGGCAGCGATGATGTCACTGCTCCTGCGCCAGGAAGGCTCTTTTTCGCAGAAAACATGAGCGCATGGCGCTGGTTTATGTGCTGTAAATCACATATCGAATCAAATATTTGACGCCATCTGATAAGTGTTTCACCATGCACTGATGGCTTTATTTTGAAGCGTGAAAATAAGTGCTTCTTTCGGTCGCATTTCGGCTGTGACGGGCAGGTAATAATCAGGAGTGGGGTGTGATTGCGGATAGTCAGCCTGGTCATATCGATCAGATAAAACAGACTAATGCCGGAGCGGTGTACCGACTGATCGACAGGTTTGGGCCCATCTCGCGGATTGAGCTGTCCAAAAAAGCTCAGCTGGCCCCGGCCAGTATTACCAAAATTGTGCGCGAAATGCTGGAAGCTCATCTGGTACAGGAAACCGAGTTTCAGGAGCCGGGCAGCCGTGGCCGTCCGGCGGTTGGCCTGGTGCTGGACACCCAGGCCTGGCACTATCTCTCTGCCCGCATTGGCAACGGCGAAATCACGCTCGCGCTGCGCGATCTCAGCAGCAAAATGGTGGTGGAGCAGCAGTTTCCGCTGCCTGCCGAGGCTGACCAGCCGCTGCTGATGCGCATCATCCAGCTCATCGATCGGTTCTTTATCGATCACCAGCACAAGCTGGAACGCCTTACCGCTATCGCCATTACGCTGCCCGGAATTATGAACAGCCAGTCCGGCATTGTGCACCGCATGCCGTTTTATCAGGTTGATGATATGCCGCTGGGGCCAGAACTGGCGAAGCGCACCGGGCTTCCGGTCTATATCCAGCACGACATCTGCGCCTGGACCATGGCGGAGTCGCTGTTTGGCGCCTCGCGCGATGCCAGCGATGTCCTGCAGGTGGTGATTGACCATCATGTTGGCGCCGGTGTGATTACCGGTGGCCGGTTGCTGCACGGTGGCAGCAGTACGCTGGTGGAAATTGGCCACACGCAGGTCGATCCGTGGGGCAAGCGCTGCTACTGCGGCAATCACGGCTGCCTGGAAACCGTGGCCAGTATCGACAGCATGCTGGAGCTGGCCGCGCAGCGCATGCAGGCGTCGATGAGCTCAACGCTGCATAATCAGCCTCTGACGATTGATGCGCTGTGCGACGCGGCGCTGGCTGGCGATCAGCTGGCCTGCGATGTCATCGCCGGGGTCGGTAGCAGCGTGGGGCGCATTGTGGCCATTATGGTTAATCTGTTCCATCCTCAAAAAATTCTTATCGGTTCCCCGCTTAATCGTGCCCAGAGCGTGCTGTTCCCCGCTATCGCCACCTGCATTCGCCAGCAGGCGCTACCCCGCTACAGCGCTGACTTACAGGTTGAGCCAACCGAGTTTGTTAATCTCGGCACCATGCCGGGCGCCGCGCTGGTCAAAGATGCCCTGTATAACGGTTCGTTATTAATCAAGCTGCTACAGGGCTGATAAATCCACTAAATCTTGCGCTAACGCAATCTCCGGCGGGCTGTACTGCCCTACAATTTTCGCTCACTTGTAAAGTACGAAAATGATTACCCTGGACAGACAGGGCCTGCCGGAGCCATTCATGTTGAAACGTCTATTTGTTACCGGAACCGATACAGAAGTCGGCAAAACGGTGGTGTCCCGCGCGCTGCTACAGAAGCTGGCAGCGCAGGGTAAACAGGCCGTAGGCTATAAACCTGTGGCTAAAAGCAGCCAGCAGACGGAAGAGGGGCCGCGCAATAAAGATGCGCTGGTTCTGCAGGCTTCATCATCGATTCTACTGCCGTACCAGGCGATTAACCCGGTCACCCTGCTGGAAGATGAAATCAGCACCAGCCGCACGCCGATTGATTACGCCACGCTCAGCCATGGGCTGAGGGCACTGGACGGGCAGGCGGATTACACCGTGGTGGAAGGGACGGGCGGCTGGCGCAGCCTGATGAACGATTTGCGTCCGTTATCGGAATGGGCGGTGCAGGAACAGCTGCCGGTGGTACTGGTGGTGGGGATCAAGCTGGGCTGCATCAGCCATGCGCTGCTGACGGCGCAGGCGGTGGTGAATGATGGATTGCCGCTGCTGGGCTGGGTTGCCAACCGGATAAATCCGGGGCTGGCGCACTATGCGCAAATTATCGACGTGCTGAGGGATAAGATCCCGGCGCCGCTGCTGGGGGAGCTGCCGTATCTGCCGCGAGCCGAAACGCGCGAGCTGGCGCACTATCTCGATTTGAGTGCGCTAAAGCTGTAGAAGATTAGGCAGCAACATCGTAGGGGGCAGGCATGCCTGCCCCATTCCGAATCCTGGGGGGCGGGCATGCCTGATCGGCTCCGAATCTTTTGGGGTCAGGCATGCCTGACCCCTACCCAGATGATTAGCTAACGTTCAGTACGCGGCGGGTACGGCCTGAACTGAGGTAATCCGCAATATAATCCTGCGAAATCTCCCCGCTGTAGCGGCCGTCTTCATCGACGATCGGCATCCAGACCAGATTGTGCTCGTACAGTTTTGACAGCACCACGCGCAGGTTTTCTTCCGCCTTGCCGGTGACGGTAAACTTGTGCAGCATATCGGCACAGACGCCGCTGGCAGCGCGCGCCTCGCGACGTTTCACAAAGCCCAGCGGTTTGCCGTCATTATCCACCACGGTGATTGAACGTAAATCGTTGTCATCCATCATGCCGAACGCTTCTGCCAGCGGCGTGGATTTTTGCACGGTAAGCGTAGGCTGCCGATCGGTAACATCGCCCGCCTGCACCAGCAGCAGCCGCTTCAGCGTGCGGTCCTGGCCAACAAACGACCCAATAAACTCGTTAGCCGGTTTTGCCAGCAGCTCATCCGGGCTGGCGCACTGCACGATTTTTCCCTGGCCGAACACGGCAATACGGTCACCGAGCTTCAGCGCCTCATCGATATCGTGGCTGACCAGCATCACGGTTTTCTTCAGCTGGCGCTGCATCTCGAGGAACTCATTCTGAATCACTTCGCGGTTAATCGGGTCGACCGCACCGAACGGCTCATCCATCAGCAGCACCGGTGGGTCCGCCGCCAGCGCGCGGATTACCCCAATGCGCTGCTGCTGGCCGCCGGACATCTCGCGCGGATAGCGGTGAAGAAACTTGTTGGCATCCAGCGCCATCATGCTCATCAGCTCGCGGGCGCGCTCTTTGCAGCGCTGCTTTTCCCAGCCCAGCATACGCGGCACCACGGTAATGTTCTCTTCGATAGTCATATTCGGGAACAGCCCGATCTGCTGGATCACATAGCCAATATTGCGGCGCAGCGTCACGGTGTCTAAGCCGCTGGTATCCTCGCCGTTAATCAGAATTTTGCCGCTGCTGGAAGGGATCAGGCGGTTAATCATCTTCAGCGTGGTGGTTTTGCCGCAGCCGGAAGGGCCGAGCAGGACGCACATTTCGCCTTCCGGCACGTTCAGGCTGACATTATCAACGGCGTTAAAGCTGTTACCGTTTTTCTGCTTAAAGGTTTTGGTGAGGTTTTCCAGTTTTATCATTATCGAATCCCCTTAGGTGTCAGCGCCAGCTGCAGGCGGTGCAGCAGCCAGTCAAGAATAATAGCCAGTAAACAGATCATTAATGCGCCAGCAATCAGCATACGGATATCACTGCCGCTGATGCCGTCCAGCAACAGCAGGCCAAGGCCGCCCGCGCCGATAATCGCGGCAATCGCCATCACGCCAACGTTCATCACCACCGCCGTGCGGATACCGCCGAAGATGACCGGCAGCGCCATCGGGATCTCCACCCAGCGCAGGCGCTGCCAGAACGTCATGCCGATACCGCGCCCGGCTTCACGCAGCCCATCCGGCAGGTTTTCCAGCGCGGTGTGCGTGTTGCGCACAATCGGCAGCAGCGAGTAAAGGAACACCGCAGTCACGGCGGGCAGTACGCCGATGCCCTGACCGATCATCGAAAACAGCGGGATCATCAGGCCAAACAGCGCAATCGACGGAATGGTCAGCACGATAGTTGCCAGCCCTAATATCGGCGTTGCCAGCCACTTAAAACGCACAATCAGAATGCCGAGCGGCACGCCAATCACAATGGCGAAGCCCACCGCCAGCGCCACCAGCCATAAATGCTGGAAGGTGAGGGAAGCGAGGTAGCCCCAGTTATCAATAATGTAGTGAAGGGTATCCATAACTGTCTCCTCAGAGCATGCCGTGAGATTTCAGGAAATCGCGGGCCACCTGCTGCGGCGACTGATGGTCAATATCCACGCGTTTATTCATTTCGGTTATTGCCTCATCAGTGATCAGCGGCGACAGCTTATTCAACGCCGTATCCAGCCCCGGATGATCTTTCAGCGCCTGCTCGGTCACCACCGGCGTTACCGCATAGCTTGGGAAGAAGCCTTTATCATCCTTCAGCACTTTCAAATCGAAGCCTTTTACGCGCCCGTCGGTGGTGTACACCAGACCGGCATCAACAAAGCCATCACGAATGGCGTTGTAAACCAGCCCCGGGTCCATCTGGCGGATCTGCGGGCGGTCCAGCTCCATGCTGTAGGCTTTCTGCAACGGCTTCAGGCCATCGGAGCGCCCGGCAAACTCAAGATCAAGGCCCAGCATCCAGTTATGGTCGGGGTCGTTTTTGCGCACCTGCTCCAGCTTTGCCACCATTTGTGACATCGTATCAATATGCTCGGCGTCGGCGCGTTCGCGCTTCATGGCGAAGGCGTAGGTGTTGTTCATCGGCGCGGGGTTGAGCCACACCAGACCCAGCCTGGCGTCCAGCTTTTTCACCGTCTGATACGCTTCATCAGGCGGCATAGGTTTTGAAATATGGTTAAAAATAATCAGCGAGGTACCGGTATATTCCCAGGTCATATCGACCTGCTTGTTGATCATTGCGTTACGGGCGATGGTGGTGGCAATGTTGGTTTTGGGTTCCACTTCAAAGCCCTGTTTGCGCAGGTACTGGGTGGTCAGCGCCGACAGAATGTGCTGTTCGGTAAAACTTTTAGTGGTCATCACCAGCGGTGCCGCCGCAGCCGCGCCGCTCAGCGCCAGCGAGGCGGTCAGCGCCAGTGCGCCGTGGCGCAGCCAGCGGGTTAACAGGAAATCAGCCATTATCAGCTCCTTATTATTGTTATGCCGCAGTATGCGGGCTGAGCAGGCGGCCAAGACCGGCCAGCAGCATATCCAGGATCAACGCAAATAGTGCCGTGGCGGCAGCGCCAAGGATCAGCGTAGGGAAATCATTCAGGTAAATCCCCGGGAAAATCAGCTCGCCGTAGCTGCTGGCACCAATCAGAAACGCCAGCGGAGCGGTGCCGACGTTAATTGCCGTCGCCACGCGAATGCCGGACAGCATCACCGGCCACGCATTGGGCAGCTCAACCTGGTACAGGCGCTGGCCTTTCGTCATGCCAATGCCGTCAGCGGCCTCCAGCAGTGAAGCGGGCACCGAGCACAGGCCGGCGTAGGTGTTGCGCACAATCGGCAGCAGCGACGCCAGAAACAGTGCGATAATCGCCGGACGATCGCCAATGCCGATCACCACCATCGCCAGCGCCAGTACCGCCAGCGGCGGCAGGGTATTGCCGACGTTAAAGATTTGCATCACGTATTCCGCCCAGCGGCGGGCAAAAGGGCGGCTAAGAAGAATGCCGCTCGGAATACCAATCAGCAGCGCAAACAGCAGTGACCAGAACACCAGCTTCATATGTTGCTGACCGAGGTAAATCAGATCAACGCGGCGAGCCTGAATAGTCTCTACGCCAAGCCCCCAGACCAGCAGGCCAACGATAGCGGCGATAAACAGCACCGCCAGTAAGGCACGCTGCAACAGCGTGGAATTTTGCATATCATGGTTCTCCCTGGATGCAGATAAGCACTAAAAGTGATGATTAAATGTGTTACTAGCGTTTTACCCGGTAAGTTCGCTTAAAAATCTATAGCAGCGAAGCGGGAGAAGTGCCAAATTTTAGGCCGAAAATCAGGGGGATAGTTTTAAGTTAAATCACGCTTAAGCCATTGCCAGCGCTGGAAAAGCCATCAATGAAAAAAATTTATCGTCGACAGGTGACAATGTCACTAATTCAGATAAGCACATTTCGGAAACTGTTTGCTCTAAAATGCTCCACACTAAAGGGATGAACGAAGGACGGGGAAACTATGTCGGAAAATATTGCTAATCCAGTGGCGCAGCGCCACTGGATCCTGATCGCCTCGATGCTGGCGATGTTTATGGCGGCGATCGAGGTCACCATTGTTGCTACGGCTATGCCCACGATTATCGCCGAGCTGGGAGGCTTCTCACAGTTTGGCTGGGTGTTCTCTATCTATCTGCTCACCCAGGCAGTCAGCGTGCCGATTTACGGGCGGCTGGCAGATTTATGGGGCAGAAAGCGCATGTTCTTTATTGGTACAGGCCTGTTTTTATGCGGTTCGGTGCTGTGCGGCTTCGCCACCAATATGGGCTGGCTGATCCTGTTCCGCGCACTACAGGGGCTGGGGGCCGGGGCCATCATGCCGCTCACCTCCACTATTATTGCCGATGTCTATCCGCCGAAAGAGCGGGCGGGGATCCAGGGCTGGCTGTCCAGCGTCTGGGGCGTGGCGGCGATCGTTGGCCCGTTAACCGGGGCGTGGCTGGTGCAGCACTTCAACTGGGCGCTGATTTTCTGGGTCAATGTGCCGATCGGCATTATTTCGATGCTGCTGCTGGCGCGCTTCTTCCCGGAATCGAAGGAGAAAAGTCCGCACCGCCTGAACCTGACGGGCAGCGCCTTGCTGATGCTGACGGTCAGCGCGCTGCTGGTGGCGTTACTGCAGGCGGAATCACTGGGGCTGCCATTGGTCGCCGGGCTGGTCATTGTGGCATGCATCGCCGGCTACGCCTTGCTGCACCACGAGCGTAACGCCAACCAACCGCTGTTCCCGATGGCCATCTGGCGTAGCCGCACGCTGCTGGCAGGTAATGCCGGAAATCTGCTGATCGGTGCGGCGATGATGGGCATCAGCGCCTTTCTGCCCACCTGGATCCAGGGGGTTAACGGCGGCACGCCGCTGCAGGCAGGCAGTGCGCTGGCGATGATGTCAATCGGCTGGCCGCTTGCCAGTACGCTGAGCGGGCGCCTGATGCAGCGCACCTCGTACCGCTTTACCGCGCTGCTCGGCTCGCTGCTGTTAATTGCCGGCACCGCGCTGCTGCTCACCCTGCATCGTGAAAGCCCGGTGTGGCACGCCGGCTTTTTCGCCTTTGTGATTGGCACCGGGATGGGCATGACCAGCACCACCTTCCTGATTGCGGTGCAAAATACCGCCGACTTCGCCATTCGCGGCATCTGTACCGCGTCAATCATGTTTAGCCGCATGCTCGGCTCGGCGCTGGGAACGGCGGTGATGGGAGCGGTGCTGAATTATAATCTGCTGCTGCGCCTGCCGCATAGCAACGACCCGGTACAGCAGGTGATGTCCCACAGCCAGCGTGCGGCGATCGAGGCGGACAGCCTGCAGCATATGCTGAGTGAAATCGCGCTGTCGCTGCATTGGGTATTTGCAGTATCGCTGGGGGTGGCGGTGATGAGCCTGCTGGTGTCACGGATGATCCCGGCGCTGAAACCGCATTAATTTTTTGAGGCGGGTCAGGCATGCCTGACCCCTACAAATGACGAATATATTATAACTTTATAATTGTTGAGGCGGGCCAGGCATGCCTGACCCTGCAGATGGGGTAAATATTATAACGTTTGGTAGGGGCCAGGCATGCCTGGCCAGCGGAATGTTACTGCGCGGAAGTATCCTGCGAGGTACCGGCAGCAGTAGGGACGCTGCTGTCATCGTTATTGCCACTGCGCTTGTAAACAATCTTCTGCGTGTCGTTTTCGCAATGACCCACGACCTGACCACCCGCCTGATCGGCTTGGTCATTCGGCACGATATCCAGCGTAAAGCCGGAGGCCGGAACCCCGTTGTTGATGATTTTCTGGTTAATATCGGCCTTGACCGTTTCGCAAGATGCCTGAACGGCCAGAGGAGTGGCAACGACGAGGGCGGTTAATATCCACTTGAAACTCTTCATCTTATCATCCTTAAATTAGCAGTAATAACAGTGCCGGAGTGGTTAAGGCGTGACCGGACGACCGGTGCGACGGTCGAGGCAGCGCAGGGTTTTCGGCTCCCAGTAGGCATTCAGATTGAGGCTTTTTTCACAGGCTTCGCTAGTATCAAAAGCGCGGTCAACGCGGTCGAACTCTTTCTCGGTGCGGGAATTAACCTTATGGCGCAGATTGCGGGTGTCATCCCACTGCTCTTTCTGCTGGCGCGCTTCTTCTTTAGTCAGTGAGTTATCGCCATCCTCAATCACCAGGCGGTCGGTGCGTGCCTGCGCGCTGTGCTGGACGGAGAACAGGGCTGCCAGCATTAATAGCGGCAGTGTCGCCTGCTTCAGACGGTGTTGTACTGTTTTCATCATAGTTTCCTTTCAGTGGGCAGCCCGCTGTCGCGACTGCGCGGACGATGTTTGTTAGTATATCACCAGCTTTCAGGCAGCGACCAGTCACGCGGTTGCGCCGTTGAACTTTGAGTGAGAATTTACCTTTGCTGACCACCATTTTACTTTTCTTTGCCACCGCACTGGCCGAAATCGTCGGCTGTTTCCTGCCGTATCTGTGGCTGAAAAAGAACGGTTCGCCATGGCTGCTGCTGCCGGCAGCAGTCAGCCTGATGCTGTTTGTCTGGCTGTTGACGCTGCACCCGGCCGCCAGTGGGCGCGTCTACGCCGCCTACGGGGGCGTTTATGTGGTCACGGCGCTGCTGTGGTTGCGCTTTATTGAGGGTGTTCGGCTTAGCACTTTCGACTGGCTTGGGGCGCTGGTGGCGTTCTGCGGAGTGTTGATTATCGTTGCCGGATGGGGGCGGGCCTGAGTCGCCCGCCGCAGGTTAATTACCCTTTGTGCACGCGCAGGCCAGCCTGACTTTGGCCGACTGGCATCATCTCCAGCGCGTTGATATTGACGTGTTTCGGCAGGGTAGCCACCCACCAGACCGCTTCGGTCACATCTTCCGGCGTCAACGGTTCGGTGCCGTCATACACGCTACCCGCTTTGGCATCATCGCCCTTAAAGCGCACATTGGAGAACTCGGTGCCGCCGACCAGGCCCGGTTCGATATCGGTAACGCGCAGCGCGGTGCCGTGCAGGTCGGTACGCAGGTTAAAGCTGAACTGACGTACAAACGCTTTGGTCGCGCCGTAGACGTTACCGCCCGGGTACGGCCAGCTGCCGGCAATCGAACCGATATTAATGATATGGCCGACGTTGCGCTCCACCATGGCGGGCAGAATGGCGCGCGTCATATACACCAGGCCCTTGTTATTGGTGTCGATCATATCTTCCCAGTCTTCCAGGCTGGCACGCTGTGCCGGTTCAATGCCCAGCGCTAGGCCGGCATTATTCACCAGCACGTCAATGTTACGCCACTCCGCCGGCAGGCTATTCACCGCCGCGTCAATGCCGGCGCGGTCGCGCACGTCGAGAACCAGCGTATAGACGCTGTCGCCCAGCTCCTGCTGTAACGCATCCAGGCGCTCCTGGCGGCGGCCGGTGGCAATGACTTTATGTCCCTGAGCGACAAAGCGGCGGGTAATACTCTGACCAAAACCGGCGGTCGCACCGGTAACAAATACGATCATCTCACTGTTCCTCAACACATTTTGGATTTTTCTTACCTTAACATTATGCCGCGCCGCCGATAAAGGAGCGTTTTGTTATGGGTCAATACCAAAAGCTGCACACTGCTGGTGCACCTCAAGGCAGAAATGCGCCAAAAAAGGGCGCAGGCCCGGCCAAATAAAATATCATCCCAATCATTAAGCGCACTGTTGCCCATTAGCAATCGGTTGCATTATTAGCAACCGATTGCGCAATCGTTTATTAAGCCTGAATAACAGATTTTATTAAGGATAATTTTAACTAACTGTAATTTAACGAAAATTTATTTTTTCCGGCTGGCACAACAATTGCAAAACTACACTGATAAGAAAGTTATTTGATTACGGGTAAAAACCTCACTGCTGGTAAATACTGAACAGGGTGAGGCCGCCTCAATAAAGGAAATGTTATGTCAGTGACCTATACCCAGGCGATACGCGCCAGCTTTTTTGATATCACCCGCACGGTGGAAAACCCTCAGCAGCTGCCGGACGCCGCACGCCATATTGAAGATGGACTGCTGCTGCTGAACGCGGGCGAAATCGTCGGCCTGTATGAGTGGCAGCAGGGGCAGCACCTGCTGCAGCCGGGGAATGGGGCACTCGACTATCGCGGGCGCCTGATCGTGCCTGGCTTTGTCGACACCCATATTCACTACCCGCAAACCGAAATGATCGGCGCGTTTGGTGAGCAGCTGCTGGAGTGGCTCAATCAGTACACCTTCCCGGTGGAAAGCCAATATCACTGCCCGCAGCACTCGGCGCGCATGTCGGCATTTTTCCTCCAGCAGCTGCTGAGCAACGGCACCACCACCGCGCTGGTATTTGGCACCGTGCATCCTGAATCGGTCGATGCACTGTTTACCGCGGCTGCGGCGCTGGAGATGCGGCTGATTGCCGGCAAGGTGATGATGGACCGCAACGCGCCGGAGAGCCTGACCGAAACCCCGGAGCAGAGCTACCAGCAGACCAAAGCGCTGATCGAACGCTGGCACAATCACGGCCGCCTGAGCTACGCGCTGACCCCGCGCTTTGCCCCGACCTCCTCCCCGCAGTTACTGAGCAAGGTACAGCAGCTGCGCGCCGAATATCCGGATACCTGGCTGCATACTCACCTGAGCGAGAACCCGCAGGAGGTCGAATGGGTGAAGGCGCTATTCCCGCATCACAACGGCTATCTTGACGTTTATCACCAGTACCAGCTGACCGGCAAGCGCAGCCTGTTTGCCCACTGCCTGCATCTTGACGATGGCGAGTGGGACTGCCTGCACGCCACGGATTCCGCGGTGGCATTCTGCCCGACCTCTAACCTGTTCCTCGGCAGCGGGCTGTTTAATCTGCAAACCTGCTGGCATAAAGGGGTGAAGATGGGTATTGGCACCGACGTCGGCGCGGGCACCACCTTTAATATGCTGCAAACGCTGGGCGAGGCTTACAAGGTTGGCCAGCTGCAGCGCTACAGGCTCTCAGCCTGTGAAGCTTTTTACCACGCCACGCTGGGCGGCGCGAAAGCGCTGGATCTCGACCAGAAGATTGGCAATTTCATGCCGGGCAAAGAGGCCGATTTTGTGGTGCTCGATCCGGCTGTTTCCCCGCTGCAGCAGATGCGCCACGCCAACAGCCGCGATATCTGGGAAAAACTGTTCGTGCTGATGACGCTGGGTGACGACCGCAATATCGCCGCCACCTGGGTCAACGGGCGCTGCGTCTGGCAGAGCGATAAAATGGAGCGTGCAGCATGATCCAGTTCTTACTCAATCAGCGCCTGGTAAGCGAGCAGGAGATCGACCCGAACCTGACGGTGCTCAACTATCTGCGCCAGAACCAGCGGCGCTGCGGCACGAAAGAGGGCTGCGCCTCCGGCGACTGCGGCGCCTGCACCGTCACGCTTGGCCGGGTAGAAAACGGGAAAATGCACTATGAAACGGTCAACAGCTGCCTGACGTTTGTCAGCAGCCTGCAGGGCAAACAGCTGATTAGCGTTGAAGATCTGCGCCAGCCGGAGGGGTTACACCCGGTGCAGCAGGCGATGGTTGATTGCCACGCGTCGCAGTGCGGCTTCTGTACGCCGGGCTTTGTGATGTCGCTGTTCACGCTGCAAAAGCAGGGCAGCGCAAACCATCAGCAGATTGAGCAGGCGCTGGCGGGCAACCTGTGCCGCTGTACCGGCTATCGGCCAATTGTTGCGGCGGCGCGGCAGGCCTGTGCCGCGCCGGTCAGCGACAGTTTTCAGCAGCAGGAAGCCGCGACGGTAGAACGCCTGCTGGCGCTGCAAAACAGCGAGATGCAGGAGATCGCGCGGCAGGGCAACCATTGCCTGCTGCCAAAAACTATCGGTCAGCTCAGCGCGGTGCTGTTGGCCAATCCGCAGGCGCGGCTGCTGGCGGGCGGCACCGACCTCGCGTTGCAGGTGACGCAGCAGCATCAGGCGCTGCCGCTGATGATTGCTCTCGGCCACGTCGATGAACTGAAACAGTGTGAAATTGGCAGCGAGGAAATTGTGCTGGGGGCCGGGGCCTCTTTACATCACTGCTGGCAGTTGCTGAGCGCGGAAATCCCGGCGTTCAGCCAGCTGCTGGAGCGCTTTGCCTCACTGCAGATCCGCCATCAGGGCACGCTGGGCGGCAACATCGCTAACGCTTCGCCGATTGGCGATACGCCGCCGATGCTGCTGGCGCTGGACGCGGAGCTGCTGCTGCAGCGCGGTGATGAAGTGCGCCGCGTGGCAATCAGTGAGTTCTTCCTCGGCTACCGTAAAACCGCGCTGCGCGCTGGCGAGTTTATCCGCGCTATAGTGATAGCCAAAACCGCGGCCGGACGAAATTTCCGCGCCTGGAAGGTCTCCAAACGGCTGGAGGATGATATCTCCGCTGTATTTGCCGCCTTCACGCTGCAAACCGATGCGCAAAACTGCGTGTCGCACGTGCGCATTGCCTTTGGCGGCATGGCGGCGATCCCGCAGCGCGCTTCGCGCTGTGAACAGCTGCTGCTTGGCCAGCCGCTGACGCTCTGCGCCATCGAACAAGCCTGCAAAGCTCTGGAGCAGGAGTTCCAGCCGCTGAGCGACTTCCGCGCCAGCGCGGCTTATCGCCTGCAGCTGGCGAAAAATCTGCTGCGCCGCTACTACGCCGATCTCAACGGTGAACTGACCATTACGGAGGTTGCCCGCTATGTCTCATAATCGCCCGCAGGTCAGTGAAGAGGTGATTGCCCACCAGTTTAAGCAGGGCATTCAGAACGGCGTTGGCAAGAGCAACAAGCATGAGAGCGCGGCGCTGCACGTTAGCGGCGCAGCGCAATATATTGACGATCGCCTTGAGCTGCCTGGGATGCTGCACCTCTGCCCACGCCTCAGCGAACATGCCCATGCGCGCATTATCAGCATTGATGTCGCAGCCTGCTACGCGGTGCCCGGGGTAGTGAGCGTGCTGACCTGGCGCGACGTGCCGGGTGATGTGGATATCGGGCCGCTGGAGCCTGGCGACCCGCTGCTGGCGCAGGACGTGGTGGAGTATGCCGGGCAGATGGTGCTGGTGGTGGCAGCCGAAAGCGAGCAGGCGGCGCGTCAGGCGGCGATGCTGGCAAAAATTGAGTACCAGCCGCTCACCCCGCTGCTGGACGTGAAGCAGGCGCTGGAGCAGCAAAGCTTTGTCCAGCAGCCGCACATCCACCAGCGCGGCGATGCGCAAGCGGCGCTGGCGCGTGCGGCCCACCGCCTGCAGGGCGAATTTCACATCGGCGGTCAGGAGCACTTCTATCTGGAAACTCAGGTGGCGCTGGTGGTGCCCGGCGAAGATCGTGCGCTGCAGGTTTACTCATCAACCCAGAACCCGACCGAAGTGCAGAAGCTGGTGGCCTCGGTAATGGGCGTGACGATGAATAAAGTGACCATCGACATGCGCCGTATGGGCGGCGGCTTCGGCGGTAAAGAGACGCAGGCCGCGGGCGTTGCCTGCCTGTGCGCGGTAGCGGCAGGTAAAAGCGGCAGGCCGGTAAAAATGCGCCTGTCGCGCCGCGACGATATGCGCACCACCGGCAAACGCCATCCGTTCTTTGTGCGCTATGACGTCGGGGTGGATGATGAAGGGCGCTTCTGCGGGGTAAAAATCGATCTGGCGGGCAACTGCGGCTATTCGCTCGATCTCTCGGGTTCTATCGTCGATCGTGCGATGTTCCACGCTGACAATGCCTATTACCTTGGCGATGCCCTGATTACCGGCTACCGCTGTCGCACCAATACCGCGTCCAATACCGCCTATCGCGGCTTTGGCGGGCCGCAGGGCATGGTCGCCATTGAGCAGATTATGGACCATATCGCCCGCGAGCTGGGCCTCGACCCGCTGGAAGTGCGCAAGCGTAACTACTACGGCAAAGAGACGCGCAACGTCACCCACTATTATCAGACGGTGGAAGATAACCTGCTGGAGGAGATGACCGCCCAGCTGGAAGAGAGTGCAGGCTACGCCGCCCGCCGTGCCGAAATCTCGGCGTTTAATGCCGCCAACAGCGTAATGAAGCGCGGCCTGGCGCTGACGCCGGTTAAGTTCGGCATCTCGTTTACCTCCAGCTTCCTCAACCAGGCCGGGGCGCTGATTCTGATCTACACCGACGGCACGGTCCAGCTGAATCACGGCGGCACCGAGATGGGCCAGGGGCTAAACACCAAAGTGGCGCAGATCGTCGCTGAAGTGCTGCAGATCGACGTCGATCGCATCCAGATCACTGCGACCGATACCGGCAAAGTACCCAATACTTCACCGACGGCGGCCTCCAGCGGCACCGATCTCAACGGTAAGGCGGCGCAGAATGCGGCGGAGATCCTGCGCGACCGGCTGATCGCCATGCTGTGCAAAGTACATCACTGCTCTGAGGAGCAGGTGCGCTTCAGCAACGGCATCGTCAAAGTTGGCGACAAGCATTTTACCTTCGCCGAAGTGGCGCAGCAGGCGTGGCTCAATCAGGTGCCGCTCTCCGCCGCCGGCTATTACCGCGTGCCGGGCATCCACTACGATCGCCTGGCGGGACGCGGTCAACCATTCTATTACTACGCTTACGGCGCGGCCTGCGCGGAAGTGATGGTGGATACCCTGACCGGCGAATACCGCCTGCTGCGTGCCGATATCCTGCACGATGTGGGCGCTTCGCTTAACCCGGCGATTGATATCGGCCAGGTTGAAGGCGGTTTTGTGCAGGGCATGGGCTGGCTGACCACCGAGGAACTGGTGTGGAATGCCGAAGGGCGGCTGATGACCGATGGCCCGGCCAGTTACAAAATCCCGGCGATTGGCGATGTGCCGCACGACCTGCGCGTGACGCTGGTCGAAAATCGCAAAAATCCAAAAGAGACCGTGTTCCATTCCAAAGCGGTCGGCGAGCCGCCGTTTATGCTGGGTATTGCGGTGTGGTGCGCGCTGCAGGACGCGGTTGCCAGCGTAGGCGGCTATCGCCAGCATCCGCTGCTGGATGCCCCGGCTACCCCGGAGCGAGTGTTCTGGGGGGCGGAAAAAATGCGTGCGGGAGGGGATAATGCGTAGCGATGACTGGATCACTATTCTGGCGAATCTGCGCGCGCGCGCTGAGGCCTGCGTGCTGCTGACGGTGCTCAATGATAAAGGCTCAGTGCCGCGCGATCGCGGCAGCAAGATGATCGTCAGCCAGGATAACACCTGGCTGACCATTGGCGGCGGCCATCTGGAGTTTCAGGCCATTGCTATCGCCCGCGAGATGCTGCAAACCCCGGGTGTGCAGGCGCGGCATGAGCAATTCAACCTTGGTGCACGCCTCGGGCAGTGCTGCGGCGGCGTCACCAGTATTCTTTTCGAGCCGCTGGTACAGCCGCAACCGCAGATCGCCGTGTTTGGCGCCGGGCACGTCGGTCAGGCGCTGGTGAACCTGCTGTCAACGTTACCCTGTCACGTATTTTGGGTTGATGAACGGCCGCAGCAGTTCACGGCGGTGCCGCCAGGGGTGACGGCGTGCTGTCTGGAAGACCCCCTCGATCAGGTCAAGCTGATGCCCGCCAACAGCTATTACGTGGTAATGACCCACCATCACCCGCGAGATTTACAGCTGTGTGAAGCGATCCTGCGGCGCGGCGATGCGCGCTATTTTGGTGTGATTGGATCTGAAACCAAGCGCCAGCGCTTTGATTACCGGCTGGAGGGCAAAGGCTTCAGCCGCGAGCAGCTGGCTGGGATGCGCTGCCCGATAGGGCTACCGGACGTGAAAGGCAAGCTGCCCGCCGAGATTGCCGTGGCGGTGGCGGGGGAGATCATCGCCTGTTATCAGCGCCAGCAATGACTTTGCAACCCGGCGCATCTGCGCCTAAGCTGGTGATTCGTCAACAGGGATGAGGGTAAAGTTATGAGGATTGCACCGTTAGTCTGGGCCATCAGTATGGCAGTCACCGCCAGCGTGCAGGCGGCAGAATCGCAAAAGGAACATCAGCAGATGCAGAGACAGCAAGATAACCCGTTCAGCAAGGCCAGTGCATTGCCGTTCCAGGCACCGCCCTTCGACAAGATCCACAGTGCCGATTATCGCCCGGCACTGGAAGCGGCGATAGCGGAAAAGCGCGCCGAAATCGCCCGCATCGCCGACAACCCGGCCGCACCGACCTTTGAAAATACATACCTGGCGCTGGAGCAGAGCGGTCAGAGCCTGGCACGCGTGTATAACGTTTTCAGCGCGATGACCTCCGGCAATACCAGTGATGAACTGCAGGCGCTTGATGAGGAGATGTCGCCAAAACTGGCGGCGCTCGACGACGATATTCACCTCAACGGCAAGCTGTTCGCCAGGCTGGACGCGGTGTATCAGCAGCTCCAGCAGCTGAAGCTGGATGCGGAGTCGCTGCGGCTGACAGAGGTCACCTGGCAGGCGTTTGAACTGGCCGGAGCGCAGCTTTCCGACGCGGATAAAACTCAGCTCAAAGCGCTGAATCAGGAGTCTGCCACGCTCAGCACCCGCTTCACCAACCGCCTGCTGGCCGCCACCAAAGCGGGCGGCGTCCTGTTCAGCAGCGAGCAGCCGCTGGCCGGACTGAGCGCCGGAGAAATTGCCGCAGCGGCCGATGCGGCCCAGGCGCGCGGGCTGAGCAACCAGTGGCTCCTGACCCTGCAAAACACCACCCAGCAGCCGGACCTGCAAACCCTGAGCGCGCGCGCGACGCGTGAAAAACTGTATCAGGCCAGCTGGACGCGCGCCGAAAAAGGTGACGCCAACGACACGCGCGAGCTGATTGCCCGGCTGGCGCAGGTGCGGGCGCAGCAGGCCAAACTGCTGGGCTTCGACAGCTACGCCGCCTGGAAGCTGCAGGATCAGATGGCGAAAACCCCGCAGGCCGCGCTCGATTTTATGCGCCAGATTGTCCCGGCAGCCACCGCGCGCGCCGGGCGTGAAGCGGCAGATATCCAGGCGGTCATCGACCAGCAGCAGGGCGGTTTTACCCTGGCGCCGTGGGACTGGCTGTTCTACGCCGAGCAGGTGCGCCGCGCCAAATATGACCTCGACGAGGCGCAGATCAAACCTTACTTCGAACTGAACAACGTGCTGGAGAACGGCGTGTTCTATGCCGCGACTCAGCTGTACGGCATTACCTTTAAGCCACGCCCCGATCTGCCGGTCTATCACCCGGATGTCAAAGTGTATGAAGTGCTGGATAAAGACGGCACGCCGCTGGCGCTGTTTTACGCCGACTGGTTCAAGCGTGATAACAAAGGCGGCGGCGCGTGGATGGGCAACTTTGTCGAGCAGTCGACGCTGCTGGGCAGTAAGCCGGTGATTTACAACGTGGCGAACTTCAGCAAGCCGTCGCCCGGCCAGCCTGCGCTGCTGTCGTGGGATGATGTGATTACGATGTTCCACGAGTTTGGTCATGCGCTGCATGGCATGTTCGCCGACCAGCGCTACGCCAGCCTGTCCGGCACCGAGACGCCGCGTGATTTTGTTGAGTTCCCGTCGCAGTTTAACGAGCACTGGGCCAGCAACCAGCAGGTGTTCAGCCACTTCGCCCGCCACTACCAGAGCGGGGAGCCGATGCCAGCGGCGCTGCGCGATAAGATGCTGCGTGCCAGCACCTTCAACAAAGGCTATGACATGAGCGAGCTGCTGGCCGCCGCGCTGCTCGATCAGCACTGGCACGGGCTGCATGCCGACCAGCCAGTGCAGAAAACCGATGAGTTTGAACAGCACGCGCTGAGCGAGGAGAAAATCAACCTGGCCGCCGTGCCGCCGCGCTATCGCTCCAGCTACTTCCAGCATATCTGGGGTAACGGCTACGCCGCCGGTTATTACGCCTATCTGTGGACCGAAATGCTGGCGGATGATGGCTTTGCGTGGTTTGAAGAGCACGGCGGCCTGACGCGGGAAAATGGTCAGCGCTTCCGTGACAAAGTGCTGTCACGCGGCAACAGCGAAGATCTGAAGCAGCTCTACCACGACTGGCGCGGGCGTGACCCGGAGATCGAACCGATGCTGCGCAACCGGGGTTTGCAAGAATAACGCCCAGGGGCCGATCTACTGTTTCGATCGGCCCTGCTTACAGGGGCAAATCGCGGGCTAGGCCAGCGGACCGCCCTGGATGGTTTCGCACATGCCGTTCAGGATGCGCTCGCCAGTCTCCTCGCGCAGCCCCGCGTACCACTCTGCGGTCACCGCTGGCTCTTTGGCGTGGGTAACATCACAGCGCTTACGCGCCTTCAGCACCAGGTCCTTTACCCGCCCGGCGCGCTTGTCCTGATAGCGCAGCAGCGCATCTTCAATGCCCAGCGAATTGCTGTGCAGCATCATCGCCAGCACCACCGCATCCTCCATCGCCGCACAGCCGCCCTGGCCGATATCCGGCGTGGTGCTGTGTGCCGCATCGCCCAGCAGCGCTACCCGGCCTTTAACCAGCTGCGCAAAAGGTTCGATATCGTGGATCTCCACGCGGTTAGTGGTTTCCGGGTTCAGCCGTTCAATCAGCTGCTGCACCGGCGCGGCCCAGCCGGAGAAATACCCCTTCAGATCGCTGCGCAGGGTGCTGCGGTCTTGCGCCAGCCCTTTTGGCAGCGGCACGTCGAAGAAGAAATAGAAGCGGTTGCCCGCTACCGGCATCAGCGAAACGCGCTTGCCTTCACCGACAAAGGTGGTCCACTGGTCGCCCGGAGCCAGTGATTCATCAATCTCCACCAGGCCGTTCCAGTTTACGTAGCCCGCGTAACGGCGCTCGGTGGCATAACCCAGCACGTGCTGGCGGATCGCCGAGTGGGTGCCGTCGCAGGCGATCAGCAGGTCGCCGTGTGCTTCTGAACCATCGTCGAAGTAAGCAGTGACACCGTCACTTTTTTCTTCCACGCTGACCACCCGTTTGCCGAACTGAACAGAGTCGCGCCCCCAGGTATCCAACAGCATCGCCTGAAGCTCGGCACGCGCTACCGGATACGGGCGCTCGCCGGAATCCTTAACCAGCGGGTCAAGGCTGAAGCGGGTCAGAGTTTCCGCGCTGTACCCGTCTTTGTAGGCCATCATCTGCATCGGACCGCCAATGGCGCGCAGGGCTTCTCTCATCCCCAGATAGTTGAGGCATTTCACTCCGTTTGGCCAGACTGAGATCGCCGCACCTACCGGTTTGATCTCTTTCACCGCCTCGAACACCTCGCACTCAATGCCGCCGCGCCGCAGCGCAATCGCCGCACACATACCGCCAATACCGGCACCTATGATAATTGCTTTCATCTGTCTCTCCTTTGCGTCATGAGTAAATAAAAGCAATTTCCATACCAGTTTCTTATGAGACAAAAAGTGCCGCCAGCAGGCGAATAATGCGGTTGTTGAAACAAAGGTTGCAGGAAGGTGGCGAACAAATACGGTGCAGTGCACCACGGCGGTGCTTATCGGGTGAAACATTCGTTCTCAGAGAGGCCCTTTTTACTGGCATTTTTTGTGATATTTGCCACAGTAGCATTTCAACGTTAAAGGAGATGCGGCCATGACCATCATTGCCTGCCTGCACGCGGCCAGAAGTAATATAGAAGTGTTCGAGCAGGCGCTCGGCGCGCTCGGCTATGAAGACGTCCAGCTGCTGCACCGGGTGGAGAGTGAACTTTTTGATCAAGCCATTGAGCAGCAGCAGGTCACCCCGGAGATCGCAGCCGCCACGCGCCTGGCCATTGAAGAGCTGTGTCAGCAGGCGGATGCGGTGATTGTCACCTGCACCACGCTTGGGGTGGCGGCATACGAGGTCGCCTTCAGCAAACCGGTGGTGCGCATTGATGCCACGCTGGCGAAAATCGCCTCGCGCTATCACGGCACGATACTGGTGCTCTGTACCGCCAGCTCGACGCTGGCCTCCACCACCCAGCTATTTAGCGCCTTTATTCCCGGTGAACGGCTGGTGATCGAACTGATCCCGCGCGCGTGGGCCTGGTTCAATCAGGGCGACATTGACGGCTATCATCAGGAAATTGCGCACTATATTCAGCAACGTCCGGAATGCACCCTGGGCTGTATCGTGCTGGCGCAGGCGTCGATGAGCGGGGCGGAGCGCTTTATTAACAGTACGCTGGCGGTGCTGAGTGGCCCGCAGGTCAGCCTGCAGGCCGCGATTGATGCCAGCCACTGATTGCCTGAAGCGGGCGCGGGTCACGCCGGCGGCGTAGCGGAAAAAAAAGCGTGAGTTGCTGAAAAAATTCTTTATGCTGTGCTCACCACTTTGTTGCGAAACTGTTATCAGGTAAAAAATGTTCGATTTGACCCTCGCTATTCTGCTGTTCCTTGCCGCCCTGAGCTACTTCAGCCACAACCTCACCGTCACCATTGCGCTGCTGGTGCTGGTTGCCATTCGCATGACGCCGCTGCAGCAAACCTTCCCGTGGATTGAGAAGCAGGGCGTCACGGTGGGGATCATTATCCTGACCATTGGCGTGATGGCGCCGATTGCCAGCGGTTCGCTGCCATCCACCACGCTGATGCACTCGTTCCTGAACTGGAAATCGCTGCTGGCAATCGCGGTGGGCATTTTCGTTTCATGGGTTGGCGGGCGCGGCGTGCAGCTGATGAGCAGCCAGCCTACCGTCGTTGGTGGGCTGCTGATCGGCACCATTATCGGCGTCTCGCTGTTTCGCGGCGTGCCGGTCGGGCCGCTGATTGCCGCCGGGCTGGTGTCGCTGATGATCGGGAAATCCTGACCAGATATGTTATCCTGCCGCCCAATTTTTTACTGACAGAGAAAAGCCGTGAGCACCAAACAGGATAAACGTAACAAACGCGCCAAACTGAAAGCCAAACAGGCCAATAAGGCCCGCGCCCACGGACGCCAGCTGGATGCCGTTGGCCGCCAGAACTACGTCGCCACCCCGGAGATGCTGGAACTGTTCGCCACCTTACCCGCGCTGGATGAAAGTGGTGATATGCCATTTGTCGCTGAAATTTACCGCTGGTCGCTGGCCGAATATCAGTTTGACGGCAGCAATGAAGAGGGCGAGCAGCTGCAAGTTGCGGCACTGTGCGTGATGTACATTCACTGGGCCACCAGCGACGGTGCCGATACGCTGGTGCAGAATGAACTGATCGAGGCGGCGCTGCGCCTGGTCGAAGAGAACGAGGCATTTAAGCAGCGTTACCAGCAGGCCGAAGCGGACGCCCGGGCGGAAAAGATCTAAAAAAAGGCAGGTTCCTAAAGGAGCCTGCCATTCTTCGAGCCAACCCTACATCAATACGGTTTTTGAGGGGCTATATTGCTCTTAACCCGGATAGATCCCGCGATCCTTACGTGCCATCAGGATGCGCTCGCACGCCACGATATAGGCGGCGGTGCGCAGGCTGCACGTCTTCTCACGCGCTTTATCCCAGACGTGGACCATCGCTTCGGTCATAAGCTTATCCATGCGCTCATTAATTTCGTCCTCGCTCCAGAAGAAGCTGGCCATATCCTGCACCCACTCAAAGTAGCTGACGGTTACGCCCCCGGCGTTACACACGACGTCCGGCACGACGGTAATACCGCGTGAGGCCAGCACGTCATCGGCTTCCGGGAAGGTTGGGCCGTTTGCGCCTTCCAGCACGATGCGGCAGTGCAGTTTTTCCGCGCGCTGACGGGTGATCTGACCTTCCAGCGCGGCAGGGATCAGAATCTCCATTTCTACGTCCCAGAATGCCTCATCGCTGATAACGTCTGCGCCGCTGAATCCGGCAATCTTTTTATTGGCTGCCTGCCACTCACTCAGCGCGACCAGGTCGATGCCTGCCGCGTTGAACAGCGTGGCGCTGTGGTCCTGAATCGCTACCACGCGCGCCCCGGCATCGTTAAACAGGCGCGCTGCTTCGCTACCGACGTTACCAAAGCCCTGCACGGCAACTCGCGCACCTTCAATTTCAATGCCGCTGCGGCGTGCCACTTCACGGCCGGTAATAAATACGCCGCGCCCGGTGGCTTTTTCGCGCCCCAGTGAACCACCAAGGTGGATAGGCTTACCGGTCACCACGCCGGTGATGGTGGTGCCGTGATTCATTGAATAGGTGTCCATCATCCACGCCATCACTTTAGCGTTGGTGCCAACGTCCGGCGCAGGAATATCTTTTTGCGGGCCGATGATCAGGCCAATTTCGCTGGTGTAGCGGCGCGTCAGGCGCTCGAGCTCGCCTTCCGACAGCGCAAAGGGGTCAACGCGGATCCCGCCCTTGGCGCCGCCATACGGCAGGTTAACCGCCGCACATTTGATCGTCATCCACGCAGAAAGCGCCATGACTTCATTAAGATCCACATTAGGATGGTAACGAATACCGCCTTTACCCGGGCCGCGCGACAGGTTGTGCTGCACGCGGAAGCCTTCGAAGTGGCGGATGCTGCCGTCGTCCATTTGCAGCGGAATGTCTACAATCAGTGCACGTTTCGGATGACGCAGGGTATCCACCCAGCGCGACAGGTCGCCGAGATACGGCGCGACGCGATCGATCTGCTGCAGATAGGTTGACCAGGCCGTCTTGCTGCCTTCAGAAACGTAAGAGAGCTTTTCCATAACAAACCTTCATATGTGTAGAGCCTGTCCGTCAGGGGCAAATGCCGTGCGGGGAGCTCTTAGTTATAAATACTGTCATACCGTGGATGACTCAGTGAATCTCACTAAGTCGCCGCTAATTTAACATCAAAAAAAGGTTTCAAAGTTTTTAAATAAATGTGAAATCCTGTGTTTTAAGCGCAATTCAGCATGACTAACTGCATAGTTAGCGGGTAAAACTGCGCTGACTTTACAGACCGACAGTTGGCAGGCGGTAGTTATGCAGATAAACTGCATATCTGGTTTTTTCTTTATATTTTTCAGAAATTTGAATGCGATCAAACTTTGGCGCTAATGACTGTTTTTCCCATTGTTTAAGCATAAATCGGCCATCACCCCACCACCACAGGAGAAGTCACCATGTTAATGGATGCAGAACAGGTCAGGCAGAATTTTCCACTGGTTAATCAGCTGTGTGCCTTACAACCGGTTACCTGGTTCAACCCTAAAGCCACGACGCTGGCACAGGGCTATGCGCACGTCGGCCTGACGCGTGAACAGGTGGTGGAAGCCAGCGCCCGGCTGGCGCGTTTTGCTCCTTACCTGATGCAGGTATTCCCGGAAACGCGCGCCAGCAACGGCATCATTGAGTCGGAAATTTGCCCGCTGACCCGCTTACAACCGGTGCTTGATGCACGCTATCAGCACGCGCTGCCCGGCAGTTTGTGGTTAAAGAAAGATAGCCACCTGCCGGTGTCGGGCTCGATTAAGGCCCGCGGCGGCATCTATGAAGTGCTGGCACATGCGGAAAAGCTGGCAATCGATGCCGGGCTGCTGAAGGAGACGGATAACTATGCCTGCCTTGCCTCCGCGCCGCTGCGCCAGTTTTTCAGCCAGCGGCGTATTGCCGTCGGCTCGACCGGAAATCTTGGCCTGTCGATCGGGATTATCAGTGCCAGCCTCGGTTTTGATGTCACGGTCCACATGTCGGCGGATGCGCGCGCGTGGAAAAAGCAGAAGCTGCGCGAGCACGGCGTAAAGGTGGTGGAGTATCAGCAGGATTACGGCGTGGCGGTGGCGGAAGGGCGCCGTCAGGCCGAGTCCGACCCGCACTGTTTCTTTATCGACGACGAGAATTCCCATAACCTGTTTCTTGGCTATGCGGTGGCCGGGGAGCGGCTGAAGCAGCAGTTTGCTGCGGAAAATATCCGGGTTGATGCACAGCATCCGCTGCTGGTCTATCTGCCGTGCGGCGTCGGCGGTGGCCCCGGCGGCGTGGCTTTTGGCCTTAAGCTGGCCTTTGGCGACAGCGTGCACTGCATCTTTGCCGAGCCGACGCACTCTCCGTGCATGCTGCTGGGCGTACACACCGGCCTGCATGATGAGATCGCGGTACAGGATCTGGGAATCGACAACCGTACCGCAGCGGACGGTCTGGCGGTCGGGCGCGCCTCCGGTTTTGTGGGCCGCGCAATGGAGCGTTTGCTAAGCGCCTTTTATACTCTCAGTGACGAAGAAATGTATGCGCTGCTCGGGCTGCTGTATCAGCATGAACAGCTGGCGCTGGAACCGTCGGCGCTGGCGGGAATGGCAGGGCCGTGGCGTATCAGCGCGCAGCCTGAAAAGCTGGCTCAGCAGGGCATCAGTGCAGCGGCGCTGGCCGGTGCGACGCACTTAGTCTGGGCGACCGGCGGCGGCATGGTGCCGCCTGCGGAGATGGCGCAGTATCAGGCCAGTGCACTAAAAGCGCTTAATCCGTAAGCAACTGGCGCTTACAGAGTAAGCCGAAGCGGCAGATCGGCGCTTCCGCACTTTGCCTGAACCGCTTTACGCGCTATTCTGACGCCCTTATTTCATGAGAAAGTTAATGAAAAAGTTAATGAAAAAGTTTCATAAACTGAGGTCAATATGATTATTAAACCACGCATCCGTGGCTTCATCTGTATTACTGCCCATCCGGCGGGTTGCAAAGCTAACGTCAAAAAACAGATCGAATACGTCACCCAACAGGGCGAGATTGCTTCCGGCCCGAAAAAAGTTCTGGTGATTGGCGCCTCGACGGGTTACGGCCTGGCGGCGCGTATCTCTGCGGCGTTTGGCTGCGGTGCAGATACGCTGGGCGTGTTCTTTGAACGTGCCGGCGAAGAGAATAAAACCGCCACCGCAGGCTGGTACAACTCTGCGGCGTTCGAAGAGTTTGCCGAGGAGAAAGGCCTGTATGCCAAAAGCATCAACGGTGACGCCTACTCTGACGCGGTGAAACAGAAAACCATTGAGATGATTAAGCAGGATCTGGGTCAGGTTGACCTGGTGGTTTACAGCCTGGCCGCGCCACGCCGTACCCACCCAACCACCGGTGAAGTGTTTAACTCTACCCTGAAGCCAATCGGCAAGCCGCTGGTGACCCGTGGGCTGAACACCGATAAAGAAACCATCACCGACGTCTCCCTGGAACCGGCTTCTCAGGAAGAGATTGAAGGCACCGTCGCGGTTATGGGTGGTGAAGACTGGCAGATGTGGATCGACGCGCTGATGGAAGCGGGTGTGCTGGCCGACGGCGCTAAAACTACTGCCTTCACCTATCTGGGCGAGCAGATCACCCATGATATCTACTGGAACGGCTCAATTGGTGAAGCGAAGAAAGATCTCGATAAACGCGTTCTTTCCATTCGCGACAAGCTGGCCGCGCACGGTAACGGCGACGCACGCGTTTCCGTACTGAAAGCGGTAGTGACCCAGGCCAGTTCGGCTATCCCGGTGATGCCGCTTTATCTTTCACTGCTGTTCAAAGTGATGAAAGAGAAAGGCACCCACGAAGGCTGCATCGAGCAGGTCTACGGCCTGTTTAAAGACAGCCTGTATAGTGCTTCGCCGATCCTCGATGACACCGGCCGCCTGCGTGCCGATTATAAAGAGCTGCAGCCTGAAGTTCAGGACGAGGTTTCCGCACTGTGGCCAACCGTCACTGACGAAAATCTGAACCAGCTGACTGACTTCGTCGGTTACAAAACCGAGTTCATGCATCTGTTCGGCTTTGGTCTGGACGGCGTGGATTACGAAGCGGATGTTAATCCGGACGTAAAAATTAAGAACCTGGTGCAGATGTAATTCTGACCACGTTAAGCCCGGCGGCGCAGGGCATCGCGCCGCCAGCTATTGACCAGCCCTCAGCATCCAACCCGGTAAAACAGCGCTCCCCGCTGATATTGCCCTGCTATTCCGCCAAAAACCCTTCTTTCCCTGAAATTCCCCACCAAAGATCGGCTTTTCAATTCAGTCATTTACAGAAAAATTCGCGCAGGCAAAATAGCGCTTATTTTCACTCTTTGCGTGAACCATGTCCGACGAAGCGCTCCACCAGCAAATCCACAACCTGAAAAAACATAATGCGCGCCTGAAGCGTATTGCCCATGACGCCCGCCATAAGCTGAATGCGGCGCTGGACGGCACCGGGCTGTGTCTGTGGCAGCTGGATATCCCCAGCGGCAAGCTGGTGATCTTCAATCGCCGCTGGGGGTCGATGCTGGGCTTCCGGCCGAAGGAGCTGAGTGCGCAATTTGCCGTGTGGCGCGAACATCTGCACCCGGAGGATGCGCAGGAAGTGCTGAAGGCGTTTTATGACCATATCGAGGGGCGCGCACCCTATTATGAGGCGCTGCACCGGATGATCGCCAAGAACGGTAAGATCACCTGGGTGCTGGACCGCGGGCGCGTCAGCGAATGGGACGAGCAGGGTAACGCGCTGAAGGTGACCGGCACTCATATTGATATGACCAAAGAGAAGCAGTACGAAGCCCAGCTCTCGGCGCTGGCGCATCACGATCCGCTAACCGGCCTTACTAACCGCCACGCGCTGCAACACCATTTCAGCCAGATGAAAACGCAGGGTCCGCTGTGCCTTGCCTATATCGACCTCGACAACTTTAAGCACGTTAATGACACGCTCGGCCACCGCAGCGGTGATGAGGTGCTGATCCAGCTCAGCCAGCGTATGCGTGACGCGGTGCCGCCCGCCGTGGTGATTAGCCGGATCGGCGGCGATGAGTTCGTGCTGCTGCTGCCTTACCTGATCGGTTATCCCAAAGTGCGCATTGCGGCGCAGGCCGTGCTGGATGCGGCGCTGACGCCGTTCGAGCTCGATAACGGTCTGGCGCAGATTGGCGCATCGGTCGGTATTGCTGAGGTGAAGGAATCTGATGATTTTGGCGCGGCGCTGATGCGCGCCGATGAGGCGATGTACAACGTAAAGCGTAATGGCAAACAGGGCTTTGGTTTGGCTGCGATAGAGTGACTGGCCAAATATCCTTATTAATCATTATCGTTTTCGGCAGTTAAGGAACTTTCTCATGGCAGGGGGCTGGAGCGGCTCACTATACTGAAAGCCAATTCAGAAGAAGGATGCTCGAATGAAATCTATTAAATTATCTAAATTAGCAGGTTCATTATCTCTGGTGCTGGCCCTCTCTGGTACGGCGACAGCCGCAGGCGCAGCGGAAGTCACTACTCCTGCGGCAGCGGCACCCGCCACGCAGAAAGTCTCGCTGTTGAACGGCGACTTTGCTTTTAATCTGAAAGGTTATCAGCAGCAGCCAATGCCGGGCGGGGCACCGGGCAAGATGTACGTCAGCCAGGCAGAAAAGCGCGTGATTATCCTCGGTGAGGACAATGTCCCCGTTGTGGCGCGAGGCGGCACCGATGCGGACTTCCTCAACGGCATGAAGTCGATTAAGGATAAACAGAAGCAGGCATCGCCGGATTATAAGGTGATCAGCGAGAAGACTGAGAAGGTCAAAGGGCTGGACGTTTATCACATTGAAGCCACCGACAAGATGGATGGCAAAGGCGTGCAGCAGGCGACGCTGCTCTCCACCGCCGATAACAAGTTTGTGGTTATCCAGGTGCTTTCCGGCGCCAGCGACAAAACCGGCCATGCCGCCGCGGTGAACAGCATTCTCGGGAAGTAAGGATGATTTCAGGGCTCGCCGTCGTTAGATCCCTTTAGGCTGGAGCCCTCCCAGCGGGTCGGGCATGCCCGACCCCTACATCGGCCGGGTAACCCGGCTAGCCCTGATTGGCCTCTAAAAATCCAACGTCATCGCGCTGCCGACAAGCGTAGCCCGTCACGCGTAGTGGCCGACCTTCTTTTCCGGTCGGCCCTAAACTGTTATCGCAACAGCAATCCAATCACATCAAATTATATCGCGCGTCCGGCAGTAGCTTCTCCGGCAGCGGGTGCTGGTTATCCATCTCGCACAGGGTGCGTTCGATGTGGTTACAGATGGCGTTCAGCGGCAGGTCGTTAGCGGAGGTGTCAAAGGGGTCTTCCAGCTCTTCCGCCAGCGATTCCAGCGACAAAAAGGTATAAGAGATAAACACCGAGACCAGCGGCGTCATATAGTGCAGGTCTGCCACCAGCGCGAACGGCAGCAGGGTGCAGAACAGGTACACCGTGCGATGCACAATCAGGCTGTAGGCAAACGGGATCGGCGTGGTGCTGATGCGCTCGCAGCCGCCCAGAATATGCGACAGCTCATTCAGATTATTATCCATGCCGTTATACAGCAGGTCGCTAATCAGCCCTTTTTCGCGCTGATCCGCCAGCCACGCGCCCATGCACAACAGCAGGCGGCCGGTCCTGAACGGGCTGGCCAGCACCTCTTCCCGCCACTTTTCCGGGGCCAGGCGGCGGATATCATCGCTGGCATCGGTGCTGCGCAGCTGATGCTTCAGGCTCCAGCTAAAGGCCTTCAGCAGCGCGCTGAATTCGCTCACTGCCGCCGGGTCGCTGCGCAGCGCGCCTTTCGCCTGGCGCAGCAGCGAACGCTGGGTAATCAGCAGCGACCCCCAGAGGGTTCGCGCCTCAACAAAGCGCGCATAGCTGGCGCTATTGCGAAAGCCAAGAAAGATAGCAATCGCCACCCCCAGCAGGCTGAACGGCGCGGTGGTCAGCTTCACCCCCAGCGTTTCATACCACTGAAAGCAGATCACCGCGAATATCGCCATCATCAGATTGAGGCTGAGGCGAAACAGAATTTTTTGCAGCACCGCGCCGTGCCATGAGAACAGGCGCGGAAACCAGTGCTGATGCGGGCGAACAATCATGGCGGCAGGATCCTGAAGTCAGCAAAAGAGAACATCATATTAACCAAAGCGCGACATCATACTCCGCTGCTGGTGCGGGTAAAACCCTCACCGCCCGGCAGTTTGCCGTAATGCGGCATTACAAAGGGGATATTGATATTTAATTCCGTCGCGGATTTATGAAAATCTGGCGTCATATCTTATGACGAGGGAGTAGTAAAATGAGCCAGAATCCACAACGGATCAAACTTGGTCTGATGCTGCAGGGCGCCGGTGGTTTTATGAATGCGTGGCGCCATCATCGTGTCCCGGCCGATGCCAGCGTCAACGTTAGCTGGTATCACCAGCTGGCACGCCAGGCGGAGGATGCCGGGCTGGACTTCCTGTTTGTCGCCGACGGGCTGCACATCAATGAAAAATCGCTGCCGCACTTCCTTAACCGTTTCGAGCCGGTGGCGCTGCTCTCCTCCCTGGCCTCGGTCACCGAACGCATCGGGCTGGCCGGGACCATCTCCACCTCCTACAGCGATCCGTTTACCGTCGCACGGCAGCTGGCAACGCTCGACCTGCTCAGCCACGGGCGCGCAGGCTGGAACGTGGTGACCTCGCCGCTGGAAGGCTCGGCGCGCAACTTTGGTAAAACACACCCGGAGCACGGCCAGCGTTACCAGATAGCGCGTGAATATATTGAAGTGGTGCAGGGGCTGTGGAACAGCTGGGAAGAGGATGCATTTATCCGTGACAAGCAGAGCGGCGAGTTTTTTGACGCCAGCAAGCTGCACAAGCTGAATCATCAGGGCGACCACTTCTCGGTTGAAGGGCCGCTTAATATTCAGCGCTCCCCGCAGGGGCAGCCGGTGATCTTCCAGGCGGGCGCCTCTGAGTCCGGTATTCGCCTGGCGGCGGCGACGGCTGACGCGGTGTTTACCAACGCGCGCACGCTGGAGGAAGCCGAAGGTTACGCCGCCAGCCTGCGTGAACAGGTGGCGCAGCAGGGGCGTGACGCGGTGGGAATTTTTCCCGGCATCAGCCCGATTATTGGCGCCACGGAACAGGAAGCCGAGGAGAAATATCAGTATCTGCTCTCCCTGCTGACGCTGGAGCAGGCGCTAAACTACCTTGGGCGCTTCTTCGACCATCACGACTTCAGCCAGTATGATCCGGACGCGCCTTTCCCGCAGCTGGGTAGCCTGGGCGAGAACAGCTTCCGTTCCACCACCGATCAGATCAAACGACTGGCGGCAGAAGAAAAGTTAACGCTGCGCGAGGTTGCGCTGCGCACCACGCTGCCAAAAGGCGAGTTTTTTGGCACGCCAGAGCAGGTGGCCGACACCTTTATCCGCTGGGTTGAGCAGGGTGGCGCCAGCGGATTTATCATCTGCGGCCCGGTGCTGAACGAAGCGCTGGAAGACGTGGTGCGCTACGTGCTGCCGATCCTCGAAGCCCGCGGTTACTGGCATCAGGACGACAGCCGCACGCTGCGCGAAAGGCTGGGCATCGCCAGGCGCGACCACCACGATCGTCAGACTCATCACGCTGCGTGACGCATAGCGGCATAAGCTTTCCCTTCATTCACCCGCGCTTAGCGGTTATGCTAAGCGTATCCACGCCCTAACCTCAGAGAAATACAATGAATATCGTTATCCGCCGCGCCGAACGCCCGGACGCTAAACTGATCCTCGCGATGATCGCCGAGCTGGCCGAATATGAGAAAGCGCTACATGAAGTGGTTGCCAGCCAGCAGGACATCGAAGAGTCGCTGTTCGCTGCGGAGAGCAAATCAGAAGCGCTAATCTGCGAAATCGACGGTGAGGCGGCGGGCTACGCGGTGTTCTTTACCAGCTACTCTACCTGGCTGGGCAAAAACGGTATTTATCTTGAAGATCTCTACGTCTCCCCGCGTTTTCGCGGCCATAAAGCCGGTAAAACCCTGCTGCGCCATATCGCCCAGCTGGCGGTTGCGCGCAACTGCGGTCGCCTGGAGTGGAGCGTGCTCGACTGGAACCAGCCTGCCATCGACTTCTACAAAAGCCTCGGCGCGGTTCCGCAGGATGAGTGGGTGCGCTACCGCATGGAGGGCAAAGTGCTGACGGATTTCGCTGAATCCTGAGAGGACTGAGTCACGTCTAAGCCGCTGCGCCGCAAGGAACAGCGGTTTTTTTATGCCATGAGGGCGGCTTTAGCAGAAAGTTCCGCAGGTTAATGTAAATTATTCAATTAGTGTATTGATAATTATTATCGTCTGTATATGATGTCGCAAATTATAAAAGAACGACTTGCCCCGCGCATCGCATTTTCGGGGCCATTAACCTGTTTCATCGGAAAGCACTGTTGAGCAAATACCAATAATTAAATCAGGTATTTATCATGCTCAAATTTTCGTCCCGCCAGGGGCTACTGCAGACATCGCTCGTCATGGGAACTTTACTCACCGCCACCGTCAGCAGCGCTGCGGAGCAGGGTGACGAGACCGCACAAACAGCACAGAACGCCAGCGGTCAGAAACCGTCCGATGCCGCCAGGCCGAAAGATGATGCGGTGATGACCGTGTTGTCGCCGGCGGTGAAAAACGTCGCCGGCAGCAAAATCACGCTCAGCGCGGCGGAGATGCAGCAGCGCGGCGGCAACGACTTTGGCACCATCATGCGTTATGAAACGCTGATCGGTGCGGTCGGCAGCAGCGGTGGCTCCACCAGCGGTAAAAGCGGCTTCGACCGCAGCGGCTACACCGGCTACAACATCCGTGGTCTGGAGGGTAACCGCATCGCGATGGACGTTGACGGCATCCCGCAGCCGGACGCGACCGGGCGCAGCTACGCCAGCCGTGCCGGGGTAAATACCTTCGGTATCGGTCGCGACTACGTGGATCCTTATCTTTACGGCCAGGTCGACATCGAAGTCGGCGCAACCTCTACGGCGCGCAGCAATAACGCGCTCGGTGGCTCCGTCTCCTTCCTGCCAAAATCTGCCGATGACTACCTGGCGCCGTCAAAACCGACCTACTTTGGCTACCAGAGCGATTACGACTCCTCCAACCGCAGCTGGCACAACGGCATTACCGCAGCGATGGGCGATGAAACCCTGCGCGGGCTGGTGGCTTACAGCCGCCGCGACGGGCAGGAGACGCGCAACAACAGCGGCGAGCGGGATGCTTACCCGGCTAACTGGCACTCCGATGCGTTTCTCGCCTCCGGCATCTGGCAGCCCAGCGACGAGCACAAGCTGATAGCCACCGTCGATCTCTACAACAAGGTGAACCACACCCGTTACGACAGCTGGAACACCGCCGGCACAGCGGTACTGGGCGATGCCAATCAGCAGAGCAATACCCGCCGCTGGGGCATCAGCCTGAAAGATGAGTGGACGCCGGCAAACGCGTGGATCGACAGCCTGAGCAACAAGGTCTACTACCAGAAAACCGAAGCGCACGACAACACCCTGATGCCGCTGGATGCGTCATCCATGCAGCGCGTCTATTCTGACTATAACGTTGAAACGGTGGGCTACGAAGCCCAGCTGGCGAAAAGCATTGGCCGTCACGATCTGCTCGCCGGGGTCAATGCCCGTCTGGCCGATGCTGAGCGTCCATTCAGCCAGTCCCCGGCGCAGACCTCGTTCAATAAGATCACCAAACCCCAGGGCGACAGCCGCACCGTGGTTCTGGGTGGTTTCGTGCAGGACACCATTCAGTTCGATCTCGACGGTCACGGCTTTGCGGTAGTGCCCGGCGTGCGCGTGGCACATCAGGAAACCAAACCGCAGAACCTCGATAACCTCGCCGCCGGCACCGACGTGCTCACCGGGGCCGATGCCGAAGCGCTGTACGGTAAAACCAACAGCGACACGCAGGTGCTGCCGTCCATCAGCTTCAACTACGACATCACGCCAAAGCTGATGACCTATGTGCAGTACAAGCGCGGGGCGCAGTTCCCGAATGCCAGCCAGCTGTACGGCTCGTGGAACCTCGGCTTCAACTACCTGGCCGGCCGCCAGTACGCGCTGATCGGCAACACCGATCTCGATACCGAAACCAGTAACAACGTTGAGTGGGGCGTAAAGGGAGAAGCCACGCCAGGGGTCACCTTCAGCGGCGCGATGTTCTATAACAGCTATAAAAACTTTATTGCCTATACCCGCTACAGCCGCGCCACCAACCCGGAGAAATTCGCCAACGTGCCGTCAAATATCGCCACCACTTATCAGGCGGAAAACCGCGATAAAGCCTACATCTGGGGCGGCAACATCAGTAGCAAAATCAACTACGGCACCTGGTTTGAAGCGGTTAATGGTCTGAACAGCACCTTCGCGCTGGGGTACAGCAAAGGGCAGTCGAAGTCCAGCTATGCCGGCGACAGGTATGTTGACCTCGACAGCGTGGCACCGATGAAAGCCGTGGTCGGCGTGGGCTGGGACGACCCGGCGCAGCGCTTTGGTGCCAATGTCACCGCAACCTTTGTGAAGGGCAAGCAGGCGGAAAACACCAATCGCAACAGCTTCAACAACAGTGGCTCGGCGCTGACCGATGCCACTTCCGAATACCAGCGCGTGCCGGGCTACGGCATGGTGGATCTCTCCGCGTGGGTGAAGGTGACGAAGAACGTCAGGTTGAGCGGCGGTATCTATAACCTGACCGATCGCAAATACTGGGACTACCTCAGCAGCCGCGACCTGACCGGGGATACCCCGATGGATATCAACGACCGCTCACTGGCCGTCATGCCGGGGCGTAATTTCCAGCTGGGTGTGAACGTCGATTTCTGATGTAAGGCTCAGGATTAACCATAAGGTCGGGCTTGCCCGGCCTTTTTTGTGCCTGTCAGAGCAATTGTCTGTTTTGTGATCTGGATTGTAGTACAACTTTATCCATTAGTACTACAATCCGCTCATCCACTGCCGCCGCTGACCTGCAGCTCACCGAATGGAAAATCATGACGCAAGAACAGCTAAGTAAAACCGAACGCATCATCCTGACCCTGGGCGAGGAGATCGTTTCGGGCAAATATGTTCCCGGCGGCGCGCTGCCTGCCGAAGCCGAGCTGTGCGAACGCTTTACCACCTCGCGCAATATTATTCGCGAGGTGTTTCGCTCGCTGATGGCGAAACGCCTGATGGAGATGAAGCGCTATCGCGGCGCGTTCGTCACCCTGCGCAACCAGTGGAACTACCTCGACAGCGACGTGCTGCGCTGGTCGCTGGCGCATGATGACGACCCGCGCCTGATCGCCGCCATGAACGAAGTGCGCGTGCTGGTAGAGCCGCAAATTGCGCGCTGGTCGGCGGAGCGCGCCACCTCCAGCGATCTGGCGAATATCGAGATGGCCTGGAACGAGATGGTGGCGAACCGCGGCGATCGTGATGCCTTTAACCAGGCGGATATTCGCTACCACGAAGCGGTGATGGCCTCGGTGCATAACCCGGTGCTGCAACAGCTTAACGTTGCGATTGGCGAGCTGCAAAAAGCGGTGTTTGACCGCACCTTTATGCCGGACGAAGCCAATATGCCGCGTACGCTGGAGGAGCATAAAGCTCTGCTGGATGCCATTCGCCATCAGGATGCCGATGCCGCTGAGCAGGCGGCGAAAACCATGATTGCCAGCTCAACGGGGCGCCTTAAGGAGATAATGTGAACAGCTATATCGCCATCGACTGGGGATCCACCAATTTACGCGCCTGGCACTATCAGCAGGGCGCATGTGTTGAACAGCGCCGCTCAGAGGCGGGCGTCACGCGCCTTAACGGTCGCCGCTGCGCCGAGGTGTTTGCAGAAGTGACCGCCGGCTGGCCGGTGGATGACGTGCCGGTGGTCATGGCCGGGATGGTCGGCAGCAACGCGGGCTGGCAGCCGGTGCCGTACCTTAGTTGCCCGGTGCGCTTGAGCGACATTGCCGCTCGCCTGACCCGCGTCGAAAACCGTGCCTGGGTGGTGCCCGGGCTGAGCGTGCAGCGGGAGGATAACGCCAATGTCATGCGCGGTGAAGAGACGCAGCTGCTGGGCGCACTTCAGCTCGCCCCGGCGGACGTTTACGTGATGCCCGGCACCCATGCCAAGTGGGTGCAGGCTGAAGCGGACAAAATTATCGATTTTCGTACCGTCATGACCGGTGAGCTGCACCACCTGCTGTTAACGCAGTCGCTGGTGGGGGCGGGGCTGCCTGAGCAGCGTGAGGATCGCGCCGCTTTTCGCGACGGGCTGGCGATAGGCAGCAGCGACCGCTCCATTCTCTCCCGGCTGTTTGAAGTGCGTGCGGCACACGTGCTGGGGGTGCGTGACCGGGCGACGATTAGCGATTTTCTCTCCGGGCTGTTAATTGGCCACGAAGCGGCGCTGATGGCCGGGCAGTACGCGGTGAAGGCCGGGCGTCCGGTGACGATTATAGCCGGGGAGGCGCTGGCGCAACGCTATCAGCAGGCGCTGCGTTTTGTCGGCCTCAATACACAAACGCTGGCGGGCGATAGCGCTTTCCAGCATGGGATAAGGAGCATAGCCAATGAGCTGGCAGACTAAATTACCGTTAATCGCCATTTTACGCGGCATCCGCCCGCAGGAAGCGCAGGAGCATATTGCCGCGCTGATCGCCGCAGGGTTCGACGCCATCGAGATCCCGCTTAACTCCCCGGAGTGGGCGGTCAGCATTAGCGAAGCCGTGAAGAACTTCGGCGATAAAGCCCTGATCGGTGCTGGAACGGTACTGAAAGTGGAACAGGTTGAGCAGCTGGCGCAGATCAAAAGCCAGCTGGTGGTGACGCCAAATACCAACGCCGCGGTGATCTGCCGGGCGGTCGATTGCGGGATGGTGGTGGCCGCCGGGTGCGCGACCGCGACCGAAGCGTTTACCGCGCTGGAAGCCGGTGCGCAAACCCTGAAAATTTTCCCATCTTCCGCCTTTGGCCCTGACTATATCAAAGCCCTGAAGGCGGTGCTGCCTGCCGACGTTCCGGTATTTGCCGTCGGCGGCGTGACCCCGGAAAACTTAAAAGATTTTATGGCGGCGGGCTGCATTGGCGCCGGGCTGGGCAGCGATCTCTACCGCGCCGGGCAGCCGCTGGCGCGCACCGTTGAACAGGCTCAGGCATTTATTCACGCTTATAAGGACGCGTTACGATGAAAATTACCAAACTGACGACTTACCGCCTACCGCCGCGCTGGATGTTCCTCAAAATTGAAACTGACGAAGGCGTATTCGGTTGGGGCGAGCCGGTAATAGAAGGGGGCGCACGCAGCGTGGAAGCGGCGGTGCACGAGATGTCACACTATCTGATCGGCCAGGATCCGGCGCGCATCAACGATCTCTGGCAGGTCATGTATCGCGGCGGCTTCTATCGCGGTGGCCCAACCCTGATGAGCGCCATTGCGGGCATCGACCAGGCGCTGTGGGATATTAAGGGCAAAGTGCTCGGCGTCCCGGTCTATCAGCTGCTGGGCGGGCTGGTGCGCGACAGCATCAAAGCCTACAGCTGGGTCGGCGGCGACCGCCCGGCAGATGCCATCGCAGGGATCAAAAAGCTGCGCACCATCGGCTTCGACACCTTTAAGCTGAACGGCTGTGAAGAGATGGGCATTATCGATAACTCGCGTAAGATCGATACCGCCGTCAATACCGTGGCGCAGATCCGTGAAGCGTTCGGCAGTGAGATTGAGTTCGGCCTCGACTTCCACGGCCGCGTCAGTGCGCCAATGGCGAAAGTGCTGATCAAAGAGCTGGAGCCGTATCGTCCGCTGTTTATCGAAGAGCCGGTGCTGGCAGAGCAGGCGGAGTACTATCCGAAACTGGCGGCACAAACCCATATTCCGATTGCCGCCGGTGAGCGCATGTTTTCGCGCTTCGAGTTTAAACGCGTGCTGGAAGCGGGCGGTCTCGCTATTCTGCAACCCGATCTCTCCCACGCGGGCGGCATTACCGAGTGCTATAAAATTGCCGCGATGGCTGAATCTTACGATGTAGCGCTGGCGCCGCACTGCCCGCTGGGACCGATTGCGCTGGCAGCCTGCCTGCACGTCGATTTTGTCTCGCGCAATGCGGTATTCCAGGAGCAGAGTATGGGTATCCATTATAATAAGGGCGCCGAACTTCTCGACTACGTGATTAATAAAGACGACTTTAAAATGGATGGCGGTCATTTCTATCCGTTAAATAAACCCGGCCTTGGCGTAGAAATAAACGAAGAGCTGGTGATTGAGCGCAGTAAAAATGCCCCGGACTGGCGTAATCCATTGTGGCGTTTCGCGGATGGTTCCGTGGCGGAATGGTAAATATCCTTCATTCTTCGAGCCGCAGATGCGTTGGCTTCACCCGCTGACCCCAGTCACATAGCTTACTATGCTGCTGGAGACTCACGGGCTTGCCGCCTTCCTGCTGCTCGAGTTATTTTGGATATTAATTAAGAGTGCACAGCCATTAACGATATTAGTGGCAAAGTGTACCGTTCTATTTATATGGCAATTTTTTTATCAAATTATTAGAAAGATAAACCTCTCACCGGGCGGGTAAATCTCGCCCTGAAACCCTACGGAGCCCTATTATGGACATCTCTGACGTTAATACCAGGCCTACGCGTCGGCGCTATTTAACCCTGCTGATGATTTTTATTACCGTGGTGATTTGCTATGTCGACCGCGCCAACCTGGCGGTGGCCTCGGCACATATTCAGGAAGAGTTTGGCATCAGCAAAGCGCAGATGGGCTACGTCTTCTCGGCCTTTGCATGGCTGTATACCCTGTGCCAGATCCCCGGCGGCTGGTTCCTTGACCGCGTCGGTTCGCGCCTGACCTATTTCATCGCCATCTTCGGCTGGTCGGTGGCGACGCTGCTGCAAGGCTTTGCCAGCGGATTAATGTCGTTGATTGGCCTGCGCGCGATTACCGGTATCTTTGAAGCGCCGGCGTTCCCGACCAATAATCGCCTGGTGACCAGCTGGTTCCCGGAGCAGGAGCGTGCTTCGGCCGTGGGTTTTTACACTTCCGGGCAGTTTGTCGGCCTGGCATTTCTGACGCCGCTGCTGATCTGGATCCAGGAGATACTGAGCTGGCACTGGGTGTTTATCATTACCGGCGGCATCGGCATTATCTGGTCATTTGTCTGGATCAAAGCCTACCAGGCTCCGCGCAAAAGCCAGGGTATCAACCAGGCCGAGCTGGAGTACATTCGCGACGGCGGGGCGATGATCGACGGCGATGCCCCCTCAGAGAAGAAAAACCGCGTTAAAATGACGGCGGCTGACTGGAAGCTGGTGTTCCACCGCAAGCTGTGCGGCGTTTACCTCGGGCAGTTTGCCGTGACCTCGACGCTGTGGTTTTTCCTCACCTGGTTCCCTAACTATTTGACCCAGGAGAAACATATTGCGGCACTTACCGCTGGCTTTATGACGACCGTGCCGTTCCTCGCTGCCTTTTTCGGGGTGATCCTCTCCGGCATTGTCGCCGACCGTCTGGTGCGCAGCGGCCGCTCGCTGGGCTTTGCGCGTAAAACGCCGATCATCTGCGGGCTGCTGATCTCCACCTGCATTATGGGCGCCAACTACACCAACGATCCGGTGTGGATCATGGTACTGATGGCGGTGGCGTTCTTCGGCAACGGCTTTGCTTCAATCACCTGGTCGCTGGTCTCTTCGCTGGCGCCGGTGCGTCTGATTGGTTTAACCGGTGGGGTATTCAACTTTATTGGCGGGCTGGGGGGCATCACCGTGCCGCTGGTGGTGGGCTATCTTGCGCAGGATTATGGCTTCTCCCCGGCGCTGATCTATATCTCGGTGGTGGCGCTGATTGGTGCGCTCTCCTACATCCTGCTGGTCGGTGACGTGAAGCGCGTTGGTTAATTGAGAGACGGTAAACTACGGGTCGGGCGTGCCCGCCCCCCACGGTAGCAGCATCCGGGTTCAGGTAGGGGTCAGGCATGCCTGACCCGCTGTGGTGTTATTCGGCCGGTTTCACGTGCTGGTCAATATGGCCAAGGTCACGCTCGGGGAAGCAGACGGCGCGCAGGCGGCGTTTGATCTCGGCGGCATCGGGAAAACCGTTATCAGTTTTGCGGTCCCAGATTATCTGGTCGTGGATGGCAATCTGGTAAACACCTCCGGTGCCGGGTATCAGCGTAACTGAGCCAAGGTCGGTGCTAAAGGTGTGCAGCAGCTCCTGCGCCATCCAGCTGGCGCGCAGCATCCAGTTGCACTGGGAGCAGTAGGTGATAGTGACAGCAGGCAGAGTCTTCATTATTCATCTCCTCACAATAGGGGCGGCACTACTTTCCTGCGCCAGCCATAAACATTCTTACCGCGCAGGCGGTCATCTCGCTGACCCGCTTCACGCTTAGCGGCGGCGCGTTGCGCTGGTAAATGCGGATCTCAATTTCTGCAGTCAGCAGGGCGAGGAACTGCAGCGCACGGATCTGCGGGTCGCCCATGCGCAGCACGCCGCTGTCCATCGCGCTGGAGAACAGTCGCGCCAGCCGTTCGATGCTCTCACGCGGCCCTGATTCATAAAACAGCATCCCCATCTCCGAATGACCGGCTTCAGCCACCACCATGCGGTATACCGCCAGCGCGGTGTTGTTGGTGGTCATCACCTGCAGCATCTGCTCACCGAACAGCTGCAGCTTCTCGGTCAGCGACAGGCCTTTGCTGACGGAGGTATCCAGCGCACAGGCGGCGTCGGTCAGGTGCTGCGTCGCATAGGTGCGGATCACCGCGCTAAACAGCTCCTCTTTCGAGGGGAAATAGTTATACAGCGTGGTTTTCGAGCCACCCAGCCGCTTCGCCAGCTCATTCATTGAGGCGCGTTCATACCCCATCTCCTGGAACAGCTGAGCGGCAGCTTCCACAATCGCCTCACGGCGGGCTTCCGTTTTGACTTTCATCGCACCTCCCGCGAAAAATAAACCCGAGTGTACATTTTATTGACAAAAAAATCCTGCCAGGGCACAAGCAAACCGTACGGTACGGTACGGTACATTTTAGAAGTGTGATGATGATTAACCCGCGCCTGAAAGACAAGGCGGCCACAGAGCCGCCAGTTTTCCAAATGCTCATTCCTGCACACCTTTCCCCGATTTCTTCTTTGTCCTTACGATACGGCTTTGATATTGCTGTGGTTTAACTCTGACACAGCAAAGGTTAGCCGCAATGGAAATTTACTGGTATCTCACCGCCCCTGATGGCCCTCAGCCGTGGAACGCCGCCGGCAGCTATAACATCGATTATGCCTGGTTCCAGCGGGTGGCGCGCGGTATTGACCGTCTGGGTTTTCACGGTGCGCTGCTGGCGACGGGGGCGCACGATCCGTGGATTATCGGTGCATCGCTGATCTCTGCCACCGAGCGCATGAAGTTTCTGATTGCCATCCAGCCAGGGCTGATCTCCCCGACGCTGCTGGCGAAAATGGCGGTCACCTTTAACCAGTTCTCGAAAGGGAGGGTGCTGCTGAACGTGGTGAGCGGTGATAAAAATACCCTTGGCGCCTACGGTATGCACCTGGAACACGACCAGCGTTATGCCCTGAGCGATGAGTTTCTTACCGTGCTGAAACCGCTGCTGGCCGGGCAGTCGGTGGATTTCCATGGCGACCATCTTGATATCGACAAGGCGAAGCTGGCGTTGGGCAACGGCGGCTATCCGCCTCCGGCACTGTGGTTTGGCGGCTCATCTGAAGCGGCGCAGGACGTCGCGGCTAAGCATATTGATACCTATCTCTCCTGGGGAGAAACCCCGCCGCAGGCTGCAGAGAAAATCGCGGCGGTGAAGCAGCGGGCGGCAGCTTACCAGCGCACGCTACGCTTTGGCATTCGCCTGTATGTCATCGTGCGCGACAGCGACGAGGCCGCATGGCAGGCGGTAGACGAGCTGTATCAGTCGATGGATGAGCAGGCGATCGCTGCCCGCCGGGCGCTGGCGGCGGGGTCGGACTCCGTCGGCCAGGCACGCATGAGCGCGCTGCACAATGACGCCCGCCCCGACGACCCGCGCGAGCTGGAGATCTATCCCGGGCTGTGGGCGGGCATCGGTCTGGTGCGTCCGGGGCCGGGCACGGCGATTGTCGGCAGCCCGCAAACGGTGGAACGCACGCTGAAAGCTTATCAGCAGGCTGGCGTCGAGGTGTTTATTCTCTCCGGCTTCCCGCTGCTGGAGGAGGCCGAGCGCTTCAGCGAGCTGGTGCTGCCGCGCCTGCAGCTGGACGACAATGCGGTCACGGCAGCGGCGGACGAGGCGGCCAATACCTTTACCTGGAGCAATCTGTGGGACCGCCCGATTAGCCAGACGGAGGAGCGCTGATGAGCTTACGTATCGGCAGCCATCCCAATAACCTCTCGCTGTTTATTCTGCGCCAGCGCGGCGTGCTGGAAGCGGCGATAAGCGGCGTGCGCTGGGTGGACTATCTGCACGGCGGCGACAGCGCGGCGATGCTGACCGACCTGCGGCTGGACGTGGCGGGGACCGGCTCAACCCCGCCGATCTACGCCCAGGGTAACGGTCTGGATGTGGCCTATCTCGCCGCCTCTCCCGATCGTGCCGCCAACTGTGCGCTGTTGGCGATGAAGGAGGGCGCCAGGCAAAGCGTACGCGACCTGCGCGGCGCGCGCATTGCCTGTATGAAAGGCTCGTTTACCGACCATTTTCTCGCCCGCCTGCTGCTCCGGCAGCAGCTGACGCTGGGTGACGTCACGCTGGTGGACCTTAACGGCAGCGATGCCGCGCGTGCGCTGCGCGAAGGGCGGGTGGACCTGTGGGCCGCTATCGATCCCTGGCTAACTGCCGCCCGGGATGCTAAAAAGGTGCGCTGTCTCGCTCAGGTCGGCGAGGTGATCCGCAATCGTTCGCTGTTCTGGTGCCGCGCCAGCTGGCTCAGCCAGCATGCGCAGCAGGCAACGCAGCTGCTGGAAGTGCTCAGCGATAATGACCGCTGGATTGCTGAAAACAGCCTGCAGGCGGCCAGACTGCTGCATCAGCATCTGCCGGGGGCGCTGAGCGAAAGCCACTGGCTGGCAACCCTTCGCGCCCGCCCGTGGGGCATTCAGCGCGTTGCACCAGCCCTGCTGGCGGAGCAGCAGCAGCAGGCCGACGATCTGCTGGCCGCCGGATTTATCACCCAGCCGTTGACGATTGGCGTTGCGGCAGAATACGGAGTACAGGCATGAAGAACGGAGTGCTGCGCGTGCTGGTTGCCGCGGCGTTAGGCATCACGCTGGCGGCTCAGGCTGCCGACCCTGTCACGCTGCGGATTGGCTTTTTACGTGCGCCGACCGACCTGGCGCTGGCGCGGGAAAACGGCAGCCTGGAAAAGGCGCTGGCCGCGCATAACGTTAAATTGCAGTGGTCGGGGACGTTCTCCTCAGCCGCGCCCGCCTATGAAGCGATGAACGCCGGGTCGATCGATATCACCACCGGCAGCTCAACCGCGTTCGTCACCGCCATCTCTGCCGGGCTGCCGCTGGTGTTCTTCGGCTATCAGGCGATGTCGCCCGATGGCGAAGGCATTGTGGTCCGTAAAGAGTCGCCGCTGAAAACGCTGGCCGACCTGCGCGGGAAAAAGGTGGCGGTGAATAAGGGCGGCACCGGGGAGTATCTGCTGTCGCGCGCGCTGCAAAGCGCCGGGATGAAAGAGAGCGACGTGCAGAAAGAGTACCTGACGCCGACCGACAGCGGCAGCGCCTTTGTCGGCGGCCATGTTGATGCGTGGGCCGTATGGGACCCGTTTCTGTCGCTGGCGCGCCAGAGCTACGATGGCCGCCTGCTGACCAACGGCAAACAGCTTGGCTCGGAAAATGCGGTGGGCTATTTTGTCACCACCTCGTTTTATCAGCAGCACCCGGAAGTGGTGAAGATATTCTGGGAGGTGATGAAGCAGCAGAATGCCTGGGCGAAGCAGCACCCGCATGAGGCCGGGAAAATCTGGGCGCAGCAGATGGGGCGCCTCGGGGACGGGCTGGGCGACCAGCTGGGCACAGTGAATACCGTGCCGCTCTCCCCGGTCGGCGCAGCGCAGCGCCAGCATATTCAGCACGTTGCCGAGTGGTATCTGCAGCAGGGACTGATCAAAGCCATTCCGGATATCAACGCGCATTCCGTCGAATTATAGCGAGCCCGTTATGGGGGCGAGGCCTGCCTCGCCCCTACGCGCCTGTGCATAATGTGTTTACAAAATCGGCATTTACAGGTCATTATTCAGGCTTCTTTTGAACCGAACGGAGCCTGGCGCATGACACGTATGACGGCAAAAGATTTCCCCCCTGAACTACTCGAGTATTTCGATTTCTACGTCCACGGCAAAATCAGCAAGCGCGAATTTCTTGATATCGCGGCGAAATTTGTCGTTGGTGGTCTGTCGGCCGCCGCGCTCGGCACATTGCTGACGCCCAATTATGCTTATGCTCAGCAGGTGGAGTTCACCGATCCTGACATTCTTGCGGAATATATTCACTATCCGTCACCGCAGGGGCACGGCAGCGTAAAAGGCTACCTGGTGCGCCCGGCCAACGCCAGTGGCAAGGTGCCGGGCGTGGTGGTGGTGCATGAAAACCGTGGCCTGAATCCGTATATCGAAGATGTGGCGCGCCGCGTGGCCAAGGCGGGATTTATCGCGCTGGCCCCGGACGGGCTAAGTTCGGTCGGCGGCTATCCCGGTAATGACGAGAAGGGGCGCGAGCTGCAGCAGCAGATCGACCCGACTAAGTTGATGAACGACTTTTTCGCCGCGATTGAATTTCTGATGCAGCATCAACCCGGCACCGGCAAAGTGGGCATTACCGGCTTCTGCTACGGCGGCGGGGTGGCCAATGCTGCAGCTGTCGCCTATCCTGAGCTGGCGGCGGCCGTGCCGTTTTATGGCCGTCAGCCTAAAACGGAAGACGTGGCGAAGATTAAAGCGCCGCTGCTGCTGCACTATGCCGAGCTGGATACGCGCATCACCGAAGGCTGGCCGCCTTACGAAGCGGCGCTGAAAGAGCATCACAAGATTTACGAGGGCTACGTGTACAAAGGGGTCAACCACGGCTTCCATAACGACTCAACTCCGCGTTATGACAAAGCCGCCGCTGATCTGGCGTGGGAAAGAACCCTGGCGTGGTTTAACAAGTACCTGGTTTAAGGTTTGCGGGTCGACCCCTGCGCCAGCTTCGACCACCGTTTTCGGTCGGCCCTGGGTGTTGGTGCGGGTCGACCAGAAGGGCGGTCGACTCCTACGCCAGCTTCGGCCACCGTTCCTGTGGGGGCCGACCCTCTTTTCCGGTCGGCCCTGGGTGTTGATGCGGGTCGGCCCCTGCGCCAGCTTCGACCACCGTTCCTGTAGGGGCCGACCCTCTTTTTCGGTCGGCCCTGGGTGTTGATGCGGGTCGTCCCCTGCGCCAGCTTCGGCCACTGTTCCTCGTAGGGGCCGACCTTCTTTTTAGGTTGGCCCGCCAGGGTGAAATATTAGCCCTGATACTGCTCGTCGCTGACATGCTCCAGCCAGTCTACCACTTTGCCATCTTCGGCTTCGGCGATGGCGATATGGGTCATCGCGCTGTCGGCGCTGGCGCCGTGCCAGTGTTTTACCCCGGGACGGATCCACACGTTGTCGCCAGCAGAGATCGCCTGTGCTTCTTTACCCCACTCCTGCACCCAACCCTGGCCCGCCGTCACCAGCAGCGTCTGCCCCAGTGGATGCGTATGCCATGCGGTGCGTGCGCCCGGGGTAAAGGTCACGGTTGCGCCGCTCAGACGCGCCGGTTCAGTGGTGGCAAACGGGGAAGCAACGGTAACCGCCCCGGTGAAATAGTCTGCCGGTCCGGCAACGGCCGGTTTGCTGTCTTTTTTTGTAATATCGATCATCAGTTTGATTCCTTGAGTGTTGAACACCCCTTCATCATAGGCTATTGCACACGGGGGATTGAGTGCGTCTGGCTTATAGAAGTGGTGAGCTGAACTCATTAATGGCGCGTGCTCTGGTGAATGTTATGCGCCAGTCCCCGATGATTAATGAGCTGAACTGATAAGCGCATGCGCCTGAGCACTATAGTGTGCTGTATCAGCACCGCATCGACCCTAACGTGCCGATTGAAGAGGTGGCCGGTACGGTTAAGCAGCTGATCGCCGAAGGGAAAGTAAAACATTTTGGCCTGTCCGAAGCCGGGGAACAGACCATCCGCCGATCTGGCGGCGATCAACAGCGCGCTGGTTGAGATCGAAGTCACCGGAGATCGTTACCCCGCCGATCTGATGAAGCGCGTCGGCAATTAAACCCGTCCGCGGAACTCGCTGCGGTAGCGGGCCGGGGAGGTATTAAACTGCGCTTTAAAATGGCGGCGCAGAGCAATGGCGGATGGAAATCCGCTGTGCTGCGCCACCAGCTCAATCGGCTGGTCGGTTTTTTCCAGAAAACGCTGCGCTACCGCCAGCCGCTGATTCAGCAGCCAGACATTAAAGCTGGTGCCGCTGGTCTGCTGAAAACGGCGGGTAAAGCTGCGGCGGCTCATGCAGGCGTGGTCCGCCAGCATATCCAGCGTTAATGGCTGCTGCAGGTTCTCCGTTGCCCAGCTGAGTGACGATAAAAAGTTATCCCCGCCTTTGGTGTTATACACCGGCTGCTCAACGTACTGCGCCTGCCCACCCTGACGGTGGGGGGGGACCACCAGCAGGCGCGCCACGCTGTTAGCGCTATCCGCCCCACAATGTTTACGCACCAGGTGCAGGCAGCAGTCGATGCTGGCTGCGGTGCCCGCCGAAGTGACAATATCCTCTTCATCGATATAGAGTACGTCCCGGTCAATATCGACCTGCGGATAGCGGCTGAGAAAGTCATCCATCCAGCGCCAGTGCGTGGTGGCGCGACGGCCATTCAGCAGGCCCGCTGCCGCCAGCACAAAGGCCCCGAGGCACAGCCCGACGACGGTAGCTCCACGCTGATGTGCCTTGCGCAGCGCCGCCAGCAGGACTTCAGGGGGGAGCTCGTCCGGTTTACTCCAGCTGGGCACCACCACAATATCCGCTGAATCCAGCGCGTCTAATCCCCGCTCCGCAACAATGGAAAACCCAGCATTGGTGCGCAGCACGCCCGGCGTGGTGGCGCACACGGTTAGCTGAAAAACAGGGCTGCCATCCGGCTGTAGCGCCTTCTCAAATACCGCGCAGGGCACGGAGAGATGGAAAGGAATGATGTCGTCAAACACCACAATCCCTATGTTAATCGCCATGAACCTTCTCCTGTAATCAACCTGGCCCAAAACGATCGTTTTTGGGTATCCGCGCCTCTCTTCAACATGCCGTTTCAGGAGGATACTTGCCGCCATCACTTGATGAGTGAAAAGCAAACTAACCTGAAAATGAGAGAAAGGAAATAACATGAAAACATTATTCACCTCCGCTGCCCTGGTATTAGCCATGATGGCTTCCGGCGCTGCTGTTGCCGCTGACACCGTAACCGCCAGCAAGGCTCCGACTATCCGTACCATGAGCGGCGCGACATCCATCAATCAGCTGACTGCCAAACAGACCGCGCTGGTGGTTATCGACATTCAGAATGAATACTTTGACGGTAAAATGCCGATCCCCGACGGCATGAAAGCTCTGAAGCAGTCACGCAAACTGGTCGATTTTGCGCATAAAAAAGGGATGCCGGTGATCTTCGTGCGTCATGAAGGCCCGGCGGACGGCCCGCTGTTTGCCAAAGGCAGCCACTTTGCAGAGTTCCATAAAGACCTGCAGCCGTGCAAAGGTGACATTGTGATCACCAAAGCCACTCCCAGCTCATTTGTTGGCACCGACCTTGATGCGCAGCTGAAAAAACTGGGCATCAAAGATTTGATTGTCACCGGACTGATGACCCATATGTGTGTCTCTTCCACCGCCCGCGATGCTGTGCCATTAGGCTATCAGGTAATTATTCCGGAAGATGCAACTGCCACTCGTAGCCTGGCGACCTGGGATAATAGCGTCGTCGACAGCAAGGATCTGCAGCGTGCCGCGCTGGCAGGCGTTGCGGACGTATTCGCCGAGATCAAAACCACCCAGCAGGTTCTCGATATGCGGGTAATTAACTAATCCCATTTGTGAGCCTGTCTATAATCAGACAGGCCACTAATTGAACACGCTTACAGGAAAATAACATGACCACATTATCTGCTACTGCAAGCCAGGCACCGAGCATCCGCACCATGAGCGGCGCCACGGCTATTAACCAACTGACGGCCAACGAGACTGCGCTGATCGTTATCGATATCCAGAATGAATATTTTGACGGTAAAATGCCGATCGCCGACGGCATGAAAGTCTTAAAGCAGTCGCGCAAGCTGGTTGATTTTGCCCATGCCCACGCGATGCCGGTATTTTTCGTTCGCCACGAAGGCCCGGCGGACGGCCCACTGTTTGCTAAAGACCACTTTTTGTCTGAGTTTCACCCGGAGTTGCTGCCGGTTGAGGGCGATATCACGATTACCAAACCGACCCCAAGTTCGTTCGTCGGCACCGATCTGGATGCGCAGCTGAAAGCGAAAGGAATTAAAACGCTGATCGTATGCGGCCTGATGACCCACATGTGCGTCTCATCTACCGCGCGTGACGCCGTGCCGCTGGGCTATGAGGTCATTATCCCGCAAGATGCTACCGCCACGCGCAGCCTGGCGACCTGGGATAACAACGTTGTCGACAGCAAGGATCTGCAGCGTGCTGCCCTGGCCGCCGTCGCAGACGTATTCGCCGAGATCAAAACCACCCAGCAGGTGCTTGATCTGCCCGTCAGCCGTTAACGGTGCGCGCAGGCCTGCAGACAGCTCTGAAGTGTACTGCTACAGCCGCTGCGACTGTCACGGTCGCAGCGGCTGTTTTCGATATAGCACTGTTGCTGGCAGCCGCTGCTGTCGGCAGTCGCGACCCGCAGCGGCAGAAGCGCGCTGAGCAGTACCAAGATTAGCAGTGGCATGATGATTCCCCGATGAGATACCCTTGATATGATCGTAATGCAAAAAATCCATCAGGGTGGAAATCAATGAACAATATTGTCCCGGTTGAACTGGAAAAGGCCTACCGCCTGATTAATCACGGCCCGACCATCCTTGTTTCAGCGCGCGCAGGTGGCACGGAAGATGTGATGGCAGCGGCCTGGGCCTGCGGGCTGGATTTCTCGCCGTCAAAGCTGACGGTAGTGATCGACAAAATCGCCAAAACCCGGCAGCTGGTAGAGGAGAGCGGGCTGTTTGTGATTCAGGTTCCCACCGTCGCACAGATCAATCTTACCCATGCGGTTGGCACGCGCAGCCTGTTTAACGAACCGGATAAGCTGGCCAACTGCGGCGTGGAGCTGTTCAGCTTCGACGGCTACGACCTGCCGTTTGTACGCGGCTGTTCCGCGTGGCTGGCCTGCCGCCTAATCCCCGAACCTCATATTCAGAACACTTATGATCTGTTTATCGCTGAAGTGGTGGGCGCATGGGCCGACAGCCGGGTATTCAGCGAAGGTCACTGGCATTTTGACCAGTCCGACCCCGCACTGCGCAGCCTGCACTACGTGGCAGGCGGGCAGTTCTATGCCACGGGCGAGTCGTTGAACGTGCTGGAAGGTTGAATCAGCGCGGGGAATTGCGGGTCAGGCAGGCCTGACCCCTACGGCAACCTCCTGCTGCTGCGCCTGCATCCGCAATCCCGTAGTGGCGAGGCATGCCTCGCCATAACGTTAGCCGAATACGACCTGCACCTTGGCCGCACGGCTCTTATCGCTGGCCATTTCCAGCGCCGCCACGATAGCCTGCTGTGGGAACTCGGCGGAAAGCAGCGGCAGGGGGTTTATCCGTCCGCTCTCCAGCCAGCGCACTGCCAGCTGGAACTCGCTGATAAAGCGGAAGGATCCTGCCAGCACAATCTCCTTAACCAGTAGAGGTCCAAGGGGGAATTCCAGCGCGGCCGCGCCCATCCCCAGCTGCACAATGCGCCCTGCCGGGCGGGTAAAACCGACGGTGGAGGCGATAGCCGCTGCTGCCCCCGAGGCTTCAAAGCACAGGTCGAAATAGCCACCGTCTTCCAGCCAGTGGGCGGTGAGGCTCTCATCGCTGGGATCGATCGCCTGCGTGGCCCCCATTTCCAGCGCCAGCTGGCGGCAGCGCGGACTCATATCGGTTGCGACGATCTCAGCGGCCCCGCCCGCTAAGGCGGCCGCGATCACCAGGCAGCCAATCGGACCGGAACCGGTCACCAGCACCTTCTTGCCGAAAATTTCCCCCGCCTGGTGAATGGCATGCAGCGCCACTGCCAGCGGCTCGGCAAAGGCAATAATCTTGCTGTCCACATCCTCGGCGAATGGCACGCACTGCGCCGGGCTAACCGCGACAAAGCTGGCAAACCCACCGTTGATATGAGGGAAGAACTGCGCGCTGCCCATAAACTTCATGGTGCGGCAGAGGTTCTGTTTGCCCTTCAGGCACAGCTCGCACTGATTACAGGGTTGCGAAGGATTGACCGCCACGCGCTGACCGGCCCGCAAGCCGCTTTCTGGCGGAGCTTGTTCAATGCGGCCGACAAATTCATGCCCCAGTATAAGCGGCTGCTTTAGTATCGACATCCCGGCACGGCCGTGCTGATAGTAATGCAGATCGGAGCCGCAGATCCCGCCGCGCTCGACCTTCACCAGCACCTGGCTGTCGCTCCACGTCAGGCTGCGCGTTTCATTACTGACCTGATGCGCACCGCTGACCACGCTGGCAACGATTTCTTTAATGTGCTGCATTGTTTTCCCTCAGTTTTTTTAATGGTTCATCCGCTTCAGGTTTTTCATCCGGCAGGGCTATCACCTCTATTTTGCCAACCAGCAGCAGATAGGCGAAGAAGCCCGCCAGCGCCACGGCGGCGATATACCACATGGCATACTGGAAGTTATGGGTGCGTTCGAGGATCACGCCAATCACGATAGGGCTGATGATGCCGGACAGGTTGCCGAAGATATTCAGGAAGCCGCCGATGGTGCCGATCAGATGGCGTGGAATAACATCGCTGCACACCACCCAGCCGAGGTTAGAAAAGGCATTGGCAAAGAAGGCGACTGACAGAATCGCGATGGCAATTGTCGGGCTGTGCTGGAAAAAGTTGACCAGCGCAATGGAGGTGGTGACCAACAGGCCGCTCATCACCGGTAGCTTGCGGGCAAACGTGCGTGAATGCCCTTTTTTCAGCAGCATATCGCTCAACGTACCGCCGCACAGCACGCCCGCCATCGCCATCAGGTAGGGGAACATCGCCCCGATCCCCGCTTTGGCAATCGACAGCCCCAGCCCTTTTTCCAGATAGACAATAAACCACGTCAGGAAGAAATAGAGGGTCGATGAAGCGGCGAACTGGGCAATAAATAGCCCCCACACGGTACGCTGGCGCAGGATATGCTTGACGCTGGCCCAGTTCACTTTGCCACTGCTACCTTTCTGATTACTGGAACCATAGCCGCCACCGGCGCGAATATACTCCAGCTCTGCCTGATTGACCGTTTTGCTGTGCTGCGGGTCGCGATAGGCGATCAGCCAGTAAATGCCAAACGCAATGCCAATCCCGCCGGAGAGATAAAACGACATCTCCCAGCCGTATTCCGCCACGATCCAGGAGAGCAGCGGCGTCAGCAGCGCCAGGCCAATATATTGCGCGCTGGAGTAAAAGGCGGTGGCGCGCGCGCGTTCGTGGTCCGGGAACCAGCTGGCAATGATCTTGGTGTTGGAAGGGAAAGAGGGCGCCTCCGCCACGCCAATCAGCGCGCGGCAGGCCAGCAGCATGGCGAACGATGCGCTGGCGGTAGCGAACAGATGGTGCGAGGCAAAGCCCATCACAAAGGTAAAGATACTCCACAGCACGATGGCGCTGCCGTACAGCACCCGCGAACCCACCCGGTCCAGAATATAGCCGACCGGGATCTGGCTCATGGCATAAAACCAGGTGAACATTGAAAACAGCAGGCCAAGCTGGGTCGGTGACAGGGCAAACTCGCCCTGAATATGCGACCCCGCCACCGACAGATTGGCGCGGTCCATATAATTGATGGCCGTCACCACAAACAGCATCAGCAGAATGGTCAAGCGTGAACGCGTGGGTTTCATCGTCGTCATCAGTGCCCCCTTAGCCGGCCACAGTGGCTTGCGCCGTGGAGGAGTGGCTGCTGAAGGTGGTCAGCGCGGCGAGCAGCACCGCCAGCACCAGCGAACCGCCCATAAAGATGTAGGACGCGTCGGGGCTGCCGGTCAGGCCGTTAAGATAGCCTACGATCCACGCACCAATAAAGGATCCCAGTGCGCCAAAACAGACCACGAACGACATCGCCCCAGCCACGACGTTACGTGGGATCATTTCAGGGATCGCCGCAAAGAACGGGCCGTAAGGGGTATACATTGCACCACCGGCAATCACCAGTAGCACCCACGAGAGCCAGAAGTGAGCAGGCCCGATGGAGAAGGAGGCGATAAAGCAGATCGCGCCGAGTCCAAGGAACAACAGGACAATAGCCTTACGCTGCTGGTATTTATCAGAAAACCACGACGCTGCCAGCATTAGCGGCACCGCCAGCAGATAAGGCGCGGCGGAGAGCCAGCCTGTCGCCACAATCCCCATGCCCGAGGCACTTTTCAGCATCGATGGCAGCCACATAATGAAACCGTACATGCCGATGTTCCAGAAGAAGTGGATAAATGCCAGCGCCAGCACTTTCGGTGAGCGAAACGCTTCACGGTAGTTTTTAACCGGTTTGATCGCCTGCTGCTCCGCAGCCAGCGCACTCTCAATCGCCCGTTTTTCCGCCTCGCTCAGCCATTTGGCGTCGCGCGGGCGGTCTGCATACACCAGCCACCAGATCCCCGCCCAGAGAATTGCCGGAACTCCTTCGATAATAAACATGCCGCGCCAGCCGAAGGCATTGACCAGATAACCGGAGAGGATCGACATCCAGAGCACGGTGATCGGGTTACCGAGGAACAGGAACGTATTTGCTTTTGAACGCTCAGCGCGGGTAAACCAGTGGCTGAGGAAAATCAGCATGGCGGGCATCACCACGCTTTCGGCCACGCCGAGCAGAAAGCGGATCGCGGCCAGCAGCACCACGTTGTGCACCATTCCGGTGGCCGCCGCCAGCGCGCCCCACAGCACCAGGCTCCAGAAAATTAGCCGCTTAGCCGAATGCTTTTCCGCATAAATCCCGCCGGGCACCTGAAAGCAGAAGTAGCCGAGAAAGAACAGCGCGCCGAGAAGGGACGAAATAGCGGGCGTAATATTCAGATCTTCAGCCAGCCCCGCTGCGGCACCAAAGCCATAATTGGCGCGGTCAAGATAGGCGAGACTGTAGGTAATGAAAGCGATGGGGATCAGTTTCCCCCAGCGACTGGCGGGCAGTGCCGCCGCGATTGTCTGATTCATGGTGCTGACCTCGGTATCATGGAAGGGCAGAGTCTTAGCGCTCTGCTCCGGTAGGGTATGCGCTGTTACAGGGTGGCGAGCCAGCCGCCGTCAACGTAGATCATCTGGCCGTTCACATAGTTGGACGCTGACGAGGCCAGATAAACAGCGGTGCCGATCAGCTCATCGGGGTGGCCCCAGCGCCCGGAAGGGTTACTGCTGCGCACCCACTGATCAAACTCCTGGTTATCCACCAGCGCCTGGTTCATATCGGTCAGGATGTAGCCCGGGCCGATACCGTTGCTCTGAATGTTGTACTGTGCCCACTCTGCCGCCATCGACTTAGTGAGCAGCTTGATACCGCCTTTAGCCGCGGTATAGGGGGCAACGGTGGCCCGCGCCGCTTCGCTGGTGAGGGAGCCAATATTGATGATCTTGCCGCCGCTGTTGCGCGCCACCATGCGCGTCGCGGCGGCACGCGAGACGATAAATGCGCTGGTGAGATTGATATCCAGCACGCGCTGCCAGTCGCTGAGCGCCAGTTCGAGCATCGGTTTGCGAAATTGGATCCCGGCGTTATTAATCACAATGTCGACATTGACCTGTTCTTCATCAAGCTGACGGAACACGGCCTCAACCGCTGATTCATCGGCGACATTAAACAGAAACCCGCGTGCGCTGGCGCCCTGAGCGCCGAGGGTGGCCAGGGCAGAGTGCAGGTGCTGCTGCTGCGTACCGTTGATAATCACCGCTGCGCCAGCCGCCGCCAGCCCCTGAGCATAGGCCAGGCCAAGGCCGCGGGTGGAGCCGGTAATCAGCGCGGTTTTACCAGCAAGGGAGAACAGAGAAGACATAGTAACTCCGGTTAATGTATATGTAACATGACTAACAAGTTGTGGCTTAATATCTACGTGATGCGCGTTAAATCGGCAATCCGGGGATAATAAAAATGCAGGCAATATCACATTTTAATTGCCGCAGTGCGGCTTAGTGTATAAAAATCATGAAGTTAACTATTTATCATCAAAGCCTTGCTAATGACACCACGACAATGCTAAAAATAAACCCAGCTTGTAGGACAGGTTAAGAGAGGACGGCAGTGACCCTGGAAAGCGTACAAAAGCACAACGTGGTGAATCTGATCTATCAGCAGATGAAGCAAAACATTCAGGACGGGGTGTGGGAGCCGGGCTGTAAGCTGCCTTCGGAAGCTGAACTGACGGCAACCTTTAACGTTAGCCGGGTCAGCGTGCGCAGTGCGGTGCAGAAACTGCGCGACCTCGGCGTGGTGGTGACCCATCAGGGCAAGGGCACCTTTGTTACGCGTGAAGTGTCGCGCTACGGCGCTTTCAGCGACAGCCAGCCGATACTGCACCTCTCACAGGAAGAGTTTGACGATATGCGCGTGTTCCGCCAGACGGTAGAGTTCCGCTGCATGGACCTGGCCGTAGAGAATGCCACTGATGAAGACATCGTGCGGCTGGAGCAGGCGCTGAACCGCATGCTGGTCAGCAAAGACGACTACAAAAAGTACTCCTTAGCCGACTACGATTTCCACCTGGCGATTGTTAAAGCCTCGCATAACAAGGTGTTTATCCACGTGATGGAGTCGCTGAAGAATATCTATATCCATTATCTGGAAGAGCTTAACCGGGTGCTGGGCGTCACGCTGGAAAGCGTCGAGGCGCATATTAAGGTGTTTATGGCGCTGAAAAACCGTGATGCGGCCACCGCCAGCGAAACCTTGAACAGCGCGATGGCGCACAACGTCAGCGCGATTGAAGAAGTGAAATTGGGCGAAAAGTAGTCGCGCAAAAAGCCTCAGTGCGAGGCTTTTTTTAAAACCCTATCTTGTAGGACATCATACATCATTGCGGTGATACGGAGACAGTTATGGAAACGTTGAAAATAACGAATGTCAGAACCCTGCTGACGGCACCCGGCGGCATCGATCTGGTGGTTGTTAAAGTCGAAACCAATCAGCCGGGGCTGTACGGTTTGGGCTGCGCCACTTTTACTCAGCGCATTTTCGCCGTGGAAGCCGCGATTGAAAATTACATGCGTCCATTTTTGCTGGGGAAAGATCCGCTGCGCATTGAGGATATCTGGCAGTCGGCGGCGGTCAGCGGCTACTGGCGTAGCGGCCCGATCATGAACAACGCGCTGTCCGGCATTGATATGGCGCTGTGGGATATTAAGGGCAAGGTTGCCGGGCTGCCGGTCTATCAGCTGCTGGGCGGCAAATGTCGCGACGCTATTCCGCTCTATCGCCACTGCGACGGTGCCGATGAAGTAGAAGTGGAGGACAACATCCGCGCGCGCATGGAAGAGGGCTATCAGTATGTGCGCTGTCAGATGGGGATGTACGGCGGCGCCGGGACCGAAGATCTGCGCCTGATTGCCGGCAAGCTGGCGAAAGCCCGCAACATCAAAGCGAAAATTTCGCCGCGCAGCCAGACGGCAGGGATCTATTTTGACCCGGATGCTTATGCCCGAGCGGTACCGCGCCTGTTTGACCACCTGCGCGACAAATTAGGCTTTGGCGTTGAGTTTATTCACGACGTTCACGAGCGCATCGCGCCGGTTGCGGCGGTACAGCTGGCGAAAAACCTTGAGCCATACCAGCTGTTCTTCCTTGAAGATCCGGTTGCGCCAGAGAACCTCGACTGGCTGAAAATGATCCGCGCCCAGAGCAGCACCCCGATCTCGATGGGGGAGCTGTTTACCCACGTCAACGAATGGAAGCCGCTGATTCAGCAGCAGCTGATCGATTTTATCCGCTGCCACGTCAGCACCATCGGTGGGATTACCCCCGCGAAGAAGCTGGCGACCTATGCCGAGATCCACGGCGTGCGAACCGCGTGGCACGGCCCGGGGGATATTTCCCCTGTCGGCGTCGCCGCCAATATGCATCTGGATCTCAGCGTGACCAACTTTGGCATTCAGGAGTATACCCCGGTCAATGAGGCGCTGATGGAGGTGTTCCCAGGCTGCCCGGAAATCGACCGCGGCTATGCTTACCTCAGTGACCGTCCGGGGCTGGGGGTGGATATTGATGAGGAGAAAGCGAAACGCTTCCCGGTGAGCGGGGGTCTGCCGGACTGGACCAACGCCCGCCTGCCGGACGGCAGCGCGGCACGACCATAATCACTGGTGGCCCCCGGTCAGGCAGGCCTGACCCCAACCAGGAAAATGGCCCGACCACCGCGCGGGCGAGGTTTGCCTCGCCCGTTAACCCTCTGTTGGCGCACCGCACGCATTGCTCCTAATACTTCCCCCCTCGTTGCCGATAACCCCCAGCGTAAAACCTAACGACACACGGAAGCGCATCTCTTATTTTTTTCACCAGCAGGTGCCAGACTTCAACCCAGACGGCACCGGGCGCTTAGTTAATAAGTAGGCAATAAATGAGTCACACTTCTTTCTGGAACACTGCCGCGCGGCTGAAAACGCGCGGCAGCGTACCTCGTGCCGGTGTTTTTAACGCCAGCCACCCTCCTGCAGGCATGAACGAGCTAGGACTGAGCCGCAACAGCGCCGGTCTGCTGCTAAGTTTTGTGCCGCCGCATGCCGATTTCAGCCGTGTCAGTACGCCGTGGCAGAAGCTGAACGCGGCGCGGCGCAGCGTGCTGACGCTCTCCTCCAATGGCGCACTGTGCAGCGGGCGGGGGCAGAGCACCTACTGTGACGGTGACGGGCAGCAGGGAAGCTGGCTTTGGCTGCCGGAGAGTCTGATTGCCGCACACGAAGTGCATGAAGTTGATCTGCACGTACAGGATACTTCGGGTGCCTCGCAGCGTGTCAGCGCTATTCAGCGCGAGCTTGAGCATTTGGCGCTTAAAATGCCACTCTCGGCAGAGCGGACCTTTGCGCTGATCTTCTGTGATGGCCTGTCAGCATCCGAAGGATTCCTGATGCAGGCGTGGTATGCCTCCGGTCGCTTCCCGTGTCTGGCGATTGGCGGGTCCGCAGGCGGCACGCTGGATTTTGACGGCACCTGGATCGCCAACGGCGGGCGTATTTTGCAGGGCAAGGCGGTGATCGTCTTCTGCCAGATGGCCGCCGGTAAATCCTTTGCGCCGTTTAAAAGCCAGAACTTTGTCCCGACAGCGCACAGCTGGCTGGTCGCGGAAGCGGACCCGGTGGCACGCACCGTCACCTCGCTGTTTGATGCCCAGGGGCGCCAGCACAACGTTATCGAGGCGCTGTGCGCGCAGTTAAATTGCACGCCGGCAAACCTGCAACAAAGCCTGCAGGGGCTGACCTTTGCGGTAAAAGTCGAAGAGGAGTTCTTCATTCGTTCCATCGCCAAAATTTTGCCGGACCGCATTCAGTTCTTCTGCGATCTGGAGTTTGGCGATCGCCTGCATCTGCTGCAGGAGACCGACTTTGCTGCGGCCACGCGCGAAGACTGGCAGAAGTTTACCGCGCAGTATGGCGAGCCAGCGGCGCTGCTGCTGAATGACTGCGTACTGCGCCGGGCCGGTAACCTGGCGCGCCTGCCGCAGTCCCACTTCTTCACCGGCATCCCGGCGGCGGGCTTCTCCAGCTTTGGCGAAATCCTTGGTGTGCCGATCAATCAGACGCTGTCGGCGCTGGCATTCTTCCATCGTCCATCGGATGCGATGCGTAACTTCCCGGTACAGTATGCCGGTTATGCCAGCCACTATGCGCAGCGCGCCCTGCGCCGCTGGGAGGCGTTGAACGCGCTGCAAAGCAAAATTGTGAATCAGGTGGTGGACTATCAGCAGCAGCTCGACCCGCTGATGAAATCGCTGCCGGCGCTGGAAAACGCCACGCGCAGCCAGAGCGAAGCGCTGACCGCGGCAGAAAGCAATATCCGTTCGATCAGCGATGCCGCGCTGCACAGCCAGCAGGCGCAGCATCAGCTCAGCAGCGGCCTTGACCAGCTGGAAACCCTCTCCGCCGGGATTACCACTATCAATAGCGGCATCAGTAATATTGCGTTTCAAACCAATATTCTGGCGCTGAATGCCGCGGTGGAAGCAGCACGCGCCGGGGAGGCAGGACGAGGTTTTGCCGTGGTCGCCAGTGAAGTGCGCCGCCTGGCGCACTCCTCGAAAGAGCAGGCGGATGCCACCTCACGCAGCATCACCGACTCGGTGAGTACCATTCTGCATATCCGTAAAGTGGCGGAGACTACCGTCGAGCGTGCGAAGCAGATGGCCGAGCAGAGCATCGATGCCGCCAACGCCATCGCGGCAATGAGCAGCCAGACGGCCAGCGAGCGTAAGAGCATTAGTGATAACCTCGATAAGCTTAACGAAATGACTTCCGGGATTGATGCAATGCAGGAAGCGGTTGCACAGCTCAAAGTATTGCAAAAGCTGGTGCAAAGCCGGTAAACGCACGGGCAGGGCGGCGGCCGCTGGCTGCGGCCCTGTACTTTACCGTCAGTGCCAGGTTAAACCGGACTGTCCCCTCCACATTTCCTGTTACCGATAACCCTGCAGCAGTTGATCGCCCTCACACTTATCCATTTACACAGTGTGGAAAGGCGATCGCCCTCACTCTTTTTTGTTAAAAAAATGAAGAAATTTGGTTACTAATTATTATCAGGAAATAGCGCTCGTCATGTAAAACAATAGGTTAATCATGAGCGCGCTAATTGTTTCATCAGTTTTTTTATCACTACGTGACCAATTTATCACCTTTCATACCGCTTAAAGAGGGGAGTTACTTTGCTGACCATATTGGGTTTTTCGATGGTTGTCTGTTTCATGTACCTGATCATGACCAAGCGCATGTCGGCACTGATTGCACTGATCCTGATCCCGACCCTGTTTGCGCTGGCAGGCGGTTTTTACCATGGCCTGGGCGCCATGATGCTCGATGGGGTGAAGACGCTGGCACCCACCGGCGTGATGCTGACCTTTTCCATTCTCTACTTTGGCCTGATGATTGATGCCGGGCTGTTCGACCCGCTGGTGCGCTTTATTCTCAGGCTGGTGCGCGGGGATCCGCTGAAGGTGCTGGTCGGCACGGCTATCCTGACGCTGCTGGTCTCACTGGACGGCGACAGCTCGACAACCTATATGATCGCCATCGCGGCGTTTTTACCGCTGTACCGCAAGCTGGGAATGAACGTGCTGGCGATGACCTGCCTGGTCAACCTCGCCAGCGGTATTATGAACCTCTCACCGTGGGGCGGCCCTACCGCCCGTGCCGCGGCGGCGCTGCGCATTGATGCGCTGGACATCTTCATCCCGATGCTACCTGCGATGTTTATCGCCTGCGTGACGCTGGTCGGCATGGCGGTGCTGTTTGGCCTGCAGGAGCGTAAGCGCCTCGGGGTAATGAAAATCAGCGACCATCATCTGGAAAACATTGAGCTGGGGCTGGGGGATGCCGAAGAGTGCGCCGCCAACCGCCGCCCGAAAATGTTCTGGCCCAACCTGATCCTTACCACGGTGCTGCTGGTACTGCTGGTGGTGGGCCTGCTGCCGATTCAGATCCTGTTTATGCTGGCCTTCGCCGTGGCGGTGATGCTCAACTACCCGACGCTGGAGCAGCAGAAAGCGCGCATCAGCGCCCATGCGGGTAACGTGCTGGCGGTAACCTCGCTGATTTTCGCCGCCGGGATATTTACCGGCATCCTCTCCGGCACCGGAATGGTCGATGCGATGGCGAAGAGCCTGCTGGCGGTGATCCCGCACAGCTTCGGCCCTTATCTGGCGGTGTTTACCGCGCTGGTCAGCCTGCCGTTTACCTTCTTTATGTCGAACGATGCTTTCTATTTCGGCATCCTGCCGGTGATCGCGCAGACGGCAGCCAGCTATGGCATCTCCGCTGAGGAAATTGCACGCGCATCGATTGTCGGCCAGCCGTTCCATCTGCTCAGCCCGCTGGTGCCGTCAGTCTACCTGCTGGTAGGGCTGGCGAAGGTGGATATTGGTGACCATCAGCGCTTTGCGATTAAGTGGGGGATCCTGGTCAGCCTGATGCTGATGGTCGGCGGACTGATCACCGGTGCGTTCCCGTTCTTCCATCAGGCGGGGTGATCTTTAACAAAAGTTACAAATATTCATAACACTAACTAAACTTTGCAGTGTCGCGGGCGGCGGATGGTTTTGCCGCCCGCATTATTTCTCTGGAGGGTTTGTTATGTCCGAAACTGGCACCTTACGGCAGTCAACGCTGGCACTGGCGCTGTATCAGCTGCTGAATCCCATTCCACTCGGCTGTTTCGTTGCGGCCTGGATCTTCGACATCATCTACGTTTACAGCTTTGAACAGTTCTGGACCCAGGGCGCCAGCTGGCTGATCGTCTTTGGCCTGCTGATTGCCGTGGTTCCGCGACTGATTAATTTATTTCAAGTCTGGGTCGGGCGGGCACCGCTGCGTGCGGGGGCTTACCGCACGGACTTCTGGCTTAACCTGCTGGCGGTGGTGCTGGCGATCTTCAATGCCTTTATTCACAGCCGTGACGGCTACGCGGTGGTGCCGCTTGGGGCGATCCTCTCGACCCTGACCGTCCTGCTGCTGCTGATTGGCAATGTTCAGCTTGCTCTGCGCCTGCGCGCGCGACACTGAGGAGAAAAAGATGAAAAATCAACACGTTTTCCCTCTGCTGGCGCTGTCGGCAGCGCTGATGCTCGCCGGATGCGATGGCGCTTCAACCATGGACCCGAATCAGCAGGTGGGCGCCGATCCGGTGCTGCCGGAGGCGCAGAACTTCCTGATGCCGCCGATGCGCGTGCCGCAGGGCGTCGGCTGGAAGGGCGATGAGAAGCCGCAGGTGGCACAGGGGCTGCAAATTGCCAAAATTGCCAGCGGTCTGCAGCATCCGCGCCAGCTGTACGTGCTGCCGAATAACGATATTCTGGTGGTGGAGGCTAACGGCCCGGCGAAACCCACCAGCCGACCGAAGCAGCTGATTATGGGCATTGTGCAGCAGTCTTCCGGTAAGGGGGGAGCAGGCGGCAACCGTATTACCCTGCTGCGTAACAGCAGCGGCGACGGTAAAACCTGGGAGAAGCATGTTTTCCTTGAGGGGCTGCACTCGCCGTTTGGCGTGCAGCTGGTCGGTAATACGCTGTATGTGGCGAACGCCGACAGCCTGATGAAGTATCCGTATCAGAGCGGACAGACGCGCATTGAGGCGCCGGGGACCGAGCTGACCGAGCTACCGGGCGGCCCGATCAATCACCACTGGACCAAATCGCTGCTCGCCAGCCCGGACGGCAGCAAGCTTTATGTCGGCGTGGGTTCTAACAGTAATATCACCGAAAACGGCATCGGGGCCGAGTATCGGCGGGCGGCAGTGCTGGAAGTGGATGCGGCCAGCGGCGCCAGCCGTATTTATGCCAGCGGGCTGCGCAATCCGACCGGATTACAGTGGGAGCCACAAACCGGAAAATTGTGGGCGGTGGTCAACGAGCGGGATGAAATTGGTGCAGACCTGGTGCCAGATTATCTGACCTCGGTGAATGAAGGTGCGTTCTACGGCTGGCCATACAGCTATTTTGGTCAGCATGTTGACAAGCGTGCACAGCCGCCGCGCCCGGATCTGGTAGCGAAAGCCGTGAAGCCGGATTATGCGCTCAGCTCGCACGTCGCGCCGCTTGGCCTGTGGTTCTACACCGGCAACAGTCTGCCCGCGCAGTATCACGGCGGGGCGTTTATCAGCGAACACGGAAGCTGGGACCGCGACCCGCTCAACGGCTATCGCGTGGCGTACGTCGCCTTTGAGAACGGCAAGCCGGTTGGCCTGCCGCAGCCGGTGGTGACGGGGTTCCTCAGCGACGATCATAAGCAGGTGCACGGCCTGCCGGTTGGGCTGGCGATGGACCAGCAGGGGGCGCTGCTGATCGCCGACGATGCCGGAGACACCGTCTGGCGCGTCACCGCCGCGCAGTAAAGCGTGCAGTCAGGGCGAGTGCGCTGGTGATTATTCTCATCGCCGCATCGCGCTGATTGCGCTATTTTATTGTCAACATTACAAAACCTGACAATAAGATTCGGAATCGCTATGAGTTCACCTGCACCAGCAGCGGATGGTTCGCTGCTGCATCAACGCGCCTTTGTCGCTTTCTGGCTGGCGCGCACTTTCTCTTCCTTCGGTTTTCAGATGTTCTCCGTGGCGGTCAGCTGGCAGATCTACGCTATCACCCACAGTGCAATGGCGCTGGGGATGATTGGCCTGATGCAGTTTCTGCCGTCGGTGCTGCTGGCGCTGCCGGCCGGGCATATGGCCGACCAGTACGATCGCCGCCGTATTGTGCTGTGCGGGCAGCTCATGGAGTGGGGCGCGCTGCTGGCGCTGGTGCTGCTGACCTTTAATCACTGGTCGAATCAGCACGCGCTGTGGGGGCTGGTGTTTCTTATCTCGGTGGCGAAGGCGATTGAAGGCCCGGCAATGCAGTCGATGCTGCCCTCGCTGGTGCCGCCTGCGATGCTGGCGCGCGCCACGGCAGCGGGGGCGGTGAGCGGGCAAAGCGCGGTGATCCTCGGCCCGACTCTCGGCGGGCTGCTGTATGTTGCCGGACCAGAGGTGGTGTATACGGTGGCCGCGGCGTTTTACCTGCTGTCGATTATTATGGTCAGCCGCATCCGCTTTATCCGCGCCGCGCAGCCGCGTCTGCCCGCCAATATCAAAACGCTGTTTGCCGGGGTGAAGTTCATCCGCGAGCGCCGCGACGTGCTGGGCGTGATCTCGCTCGACCTGTTTGCCGTGCTGCTGGGCGGCGCCACTGCGCTGCTGCCAATTTTTGCCAAAGATATTCTGCATACCGGGCCGTGGGGGCTGGGGATGCTGCGCGGCGCACCGTCGGTTGGCGCGCTGCTGGTGGGCGTCTGGCTCAGCCGTAACAAGCTGGAGAAGAATGTCGGCATGATTATGTTTGGTTCCGTAGCCGGGTTCGGCGTTGCTACGCTGGTGTTTGCGCTCTCCAGCCAGCTGTGGCTCTCGCTGCTGGCGCTGGCCGCGCTCGGCGGTTTTGATATGGTCAGCATGGTGATCCGCGGGGCGCTGGTGCAGCTCGACACCCCGGATGATATGCGCGGGCGCGTCAATGCGGTCAACAGCATCTTTATTAATACCTCAAACCAGCTCGGAGAGTTTGAATCCGGTCTGCTGGCGGCAATGATGGGCGCGGTGCCTGCTGCGGTGCTCGGTGGCGTCGGCACCCTGGTGGTGGTCGCGGTGTGGATGACGCTGTTCCCGCATTTGAGGCGGCGGCAGAAGCTGGAGAATTCGTAAGCCTTCGGGTCGGGCATGCCCGACCCCTACCAGGACCTGCCCCTGAGAGGCTTCGCAGTAGTCTAACCTAATGGCGGCGGCTAACCTGCATTGACTGTCGCCACACGCGGTTATGCAGTGCAAACAGCAGCATTTGATAAAATGCGGTCGAACGGATACAGCCGGCGCTAATTAACCACATTACGCTCCCGGTAATGGCTGCCGCCACGCTGGATCCAGCCCAATAACTGCTGGTCACTGCCGCGACAAGAGAACAGATTAAATACGCACTGGCCAGCATCAGGCTAATGGCGGAGAGTGCCAGGTGCATTTTGACCGCTGTAATACTGCCTTTGCCGATCGTAAACATCGTCACGGCATTTGCAGCAGCAAAGATCAACGAAGTGAACACTACCCAGATAAACACCTGCTGCGGGGGGAGATTTAACCCCGTCATTACGATATAGCCCAGCCACAGCTGGGGGATAGCGAAACTCAGAATGATTCCCAAAGTGCTGATAGCCGCAGGTAAACCCATTGTGTGCCATCCAATAGGTTTTCCCATCTGTTCTGAAAGCTGCTCTTTTAACTGCTGCAACTCTGTGTGGCTGGCATGCCCAATACGCGCACTCACCTGATTGCAATGCTGCAGGCGCTGGAGAAGTTGCTGAAACATACTATTATCCCGCAGGTTAATTTGGCGTAAAGGATTGAATGATACCCACAACATAGCGCCCAGTCTGAGATAAATTATGCGGATTACGAATGGTTCCGGTTAATAAACTCCCGGCGAATGCAGAATCATTAGCTACCGCAGTGCATCCCGCCTTATTTTTGTGCATCTCCTGTTCTGATCCACGCGCAGGGGTTTCAGATTTGTATCCCGCATCCTATCCCGGCGCCTCTTCAGCAACGATTTACCTGATCTACTCATATCTGGCCCGCTTTATGCAGTGATAGCCTCAGTGCTAGCAATCAGGGTGGGGTGAAATATGTTTGACGATTTACTGGATGGCGATGCGACCAATCTGGCGGCGCATATTCGCCACGGCGAAGTCTCGGCGCTGGAGATTACCCGCGCCGCGCTTGACCGCATGGAGAGCCGCGACGGGCAGATTCACGCGTTTTGTACGCCCACGCCGCAGCGGGCACTGGCGCAGGCCGCGGCGGTAGATGCCCGGCGGGCGCGCGGTGAGACGCTGCCGCCGCTGGCCGGGGTGCCGCTGGCGGTAAAAGACCTGATCTCTACCGCCGGGGTAAAAACCACTTCCGGCTCGGCTATCTATCGCGATTTCGTGCCGGATGAAGATGATATCTGCGTTGAGCGCCTGATGGCCGCCGGTGCGGTGATGCTGGGGAAAACCACCGCGCCGGAGTTCGGCTACAGCGGCGTGGGGGACAACCTGCTGTTTCCCACGCCGCGTAATCCGTGGGATCTCAGCAAGACGCCCGGCGGCTCCAGCGCTGGGTCCGGGGCGGCGCTGGCTGCAAGACTGTGCCCGCTGGCGCTCGGCAGCGACGGCGGCGGGTCGGTACGTATCCCGGCGGCGCACTGCGGGATTTACGGTTTTAAACCGTCGATGGGGCGCGTGCCGCTGTGGCCCGGCTGCCGCGACGATCGCTATCCCGGGGTCTCAAGCTGGGAGTCGCTGGAGCACATTGGCCCGATGACGCGCAGCGTGCGCGATGCGGCGCTGATGATGTCGGTGATGGCGGGACCGGATATGCGCGATCGCCACTCGATTCCCTGCAGCGACGTGGAGTGGCTCGGTTCGTTACGCCAGCCAGTGCGCGGGCTACGCGTAGCCTTCAGCGCCAATTTTGGTTTTGTGGCGCTCGACCCGCAGGTAAGAGCGCTGGTCAGCCGCGCCGCCCAGCGCTTTGCCGATGACCTCGGCTGCACGGTGGAGCTCGTCGACCCGCCATTTGGCGACCAGGTTGAGTCATTTCGCGCCATAGTCGCGCTGGAAACCGACCTGAGCGGCATGCGCGCGCAGCTGCCTGAGTTCGGCGGGCAGATGGCCGCGCATCTGGTTGCCATGCTGCAACGGCCGTGGCAGGCCGCCGAATTTACCGATGCCATGACGGCGCGCAAGAGGCTGGTGAATACGCTGTGGCGCTTTATGCAGGGCTACGACCTGCTGATTACCCCCACGCTGGCCGCACCGCCATTCCCGCTGGGGATGCAGGGGCCGGAAGAGATTAACGGCCGCCGGGTGAGCAGCGATCACTGGCTGTCATTCTGCTTCCCGTTCAACTTCAGCGGCCAGCCTGCTGCCTCGGTGCCGTGCGGATTTACCGCCGAAGGGCTGCCGGTCGGGCTGCAGATCGTTGGCCGCCATCTCGACGATGCCCGCGTGCTGGCCGCCAGCGCCGCGTTTGAACGTCTCCAGCCGTGGAAACACCACCAACCTGCGCGGTTCGCGCCTGAACTCTGAGGAACACCCGTGAAAAAATCATCAGACAGTCTGCATCAGGAATTTGAGCACCAGCCGGTTCCGCTCAGCCATCGTCACTCTACGCGCTCCGTCTCGGCGGTGTGGTTTGGCTTCCCGATGATCCTCACCAACGCGCTGTTCGGCGGCATCATTACCTGGCACCTCGGTTTCTGGCCGGCAATTATCGCTATCCTGCTCGGCAACCTGGTGCTGTTTGCCTATGTCGGTGCGCTGAGCTGGTTTGCCGGCAATAGCGGAATGAACTTCGCGCTGCAGGCAAAACGGACTTTCGGTACCCAGGGCTATATTCTGGTGTCCGGGTTTCTCTCCATCGTGGTGATCGGCTGGTACGCCTTCCAGACCGGGCTGACCGGGCTGGTGATCAACCAGACCTTTGGCTGGAATGCGCTGGCAGTAACGGCGTTTGCCATGGTGCTTTATACCGCCATCACCTTCCTCGGCGTGCGCGCGCTGTCAGTGCTGGGCATCATCGCTGCGCCGCTGTATGTGGTGCTCGGGCTGGTGGCGCTGTGGCTGGTGTCAGAGAATCATGACTTCAGCACTGTCACTGAGTTTAAAGGCAGCGCCAGCGTAGCGGGCGGCATGACGCTGGGTACCGCCGTGACGATGGTTGTGGCCGGTTTTGCCGACTCCGGCACCATGACGGCAGACTTTACCCGCTGGTCAAAAAACGGCAGATCCGCAGTATTTGCCGCGTTCTCCGCGTTTCCACTGGCCAATGGCATCTCCTACCTGTTCGGCGTGGTGATTGTGGCGCTGGGCGCAGCGGTGGATCCGCTCAACAACGGCGGCAACTTCCTGCCGCTGCTGATGGGGCACGGCGTGCTGCTCAGTACCGTGGCCTGCCTGTTTGTCTTTATCAACCTTGGCTCGGTGTGTACCCACTGCCTGTACAACGGCGCGGTGGCCTTTAGCCATATCTTCAGCAGCAAAATGCGCATCTGGACCTTGATCCTCGGTGCGGCGGGCGGTGCGCTGGCGCTGGCCGGAGTGTGGCACTACTTCCTGGAGTGGCTCAGTCTGCTCGGCGTGGTGGTGCCGCCATTTGGTGCGGTGATGATTGTTGACCTGATCTTTATGTCGCGCCTCAGCGGCCAGCGTAAAACTCAGCGTATTCGCGGCAGCGCCTTTGCCGGCTGGGCGTTCGGCAGCCTGTGTGCTGTGGCTGCGCATATCTGGTTTCCGCAGTTTGGCGAAGCGACGATCGGGCTGGTGGCGGGTGCGGTCGGCTATCTGGTGTTGATGAAGATCGGAATGGCGCGCACGGCGGATAAAAAGGTCGTCATCCAGGCATAGCGGCAGGGGCCGAGTTTTTTTGCCCGGCCCTTTATTGACATAACTTACTCACTCTCATAACGTGGATTTCCAATAAAAAACATCGCAGGGAATACTTAATGAGCACGCGTTACGCCGACAGAATGGAGCTGGTCAAGCCTTCAGCAATCAGACAGTTATTACAGTTAGGGGCCGACCCTTCCATTATTTCCTTTGGCGGTGGTTACCCGGACTCCAGCCTGTTTCCGGCGCAGGCGTTGCAGGATATCTACGCCGAGCTGCTCTCCGGCCCGGGTGAAGCTTCCCTGCAGTACACTCACTCGACCGGTATGCCTAAGCTGCGCGAGCAGATCGCCGCCCGCATGGCGCGCGAAGGTATTGCCTGCAGCGACGACAATGTGCTGATTTTACAGGGGAGCCAGCAGGGGCTGGACCTGGCGGCGCGCCTGCTGCTGAACCCGGGCGATATCGTTGCCACCGAAGCGCCGACCTTCCTGGGTGCGCTGCTGGCCTTCAACACTTGCCAGCCTGAGTATCTGGCCGTGCCGATGGACGAACAGGGCATGATGACGGAGGTGCTGGAAGCTGAGCTGCAGGCCGGTAAGCGTATCAAATTCATTTATACCGTACCGGATTTCCATAATCCGACCGGTATCACGCTGTCGCTGGCGCGCCGCCGCCATCTGATCGCGCTCGCTAATCAGTACGACTTTATTATCCTTGAGGATTCGCCGTACCGTGAAGTGCGCTATCAGGGCGAGAAAGTCGCCACGCTGAAAGGTATGGATACGGAAGGGCGGGTAATCTATTTCGGCAGCTTCTCGAAAATTCTGGCACCGGGCCTGCGCCTGGGCTGGTCGGTGGCATCGAAGGAGATCACCGAGAAGCTCGGCCTGCTGAAGCTGGCCGCCGACACGCAGTGCAGCACGTTGAATATGGCGGCGGTGTCGCTGTATCTGGAGCGTCATGACATCGACGAGCATATCCAGACCATCAAAGCACGCTATCTGCGTAAGAAAGAGACCATGCTGGCGGCGATCAAGGCGCACTTTCCGCAGACCATCAGCTTCACTAACCCCGACGGTGGCCTGTTTACCTGGCTGGAGTTCCCGCAAGGGGTCGATACCGCGCAGTTTATGCTGCACCATGCGATACCCGAGGCGAAAGTCGCCTATGTGCCTGGCGGGAGTTTCTTCCCCACGCTGCAGCGCCATAACTTCGCCCGCTTCAGCTACTCGACGCACAGCGACGAGAACATAGTTAAAGGGATTGCGACCCTCGGAAAGGTGCTGAAACAGCATCTTTAACCGCTACCGGAGAGGGGGGTTTTTACAGGAGGCGAGCGGGTCGGCATGCCCGACCCCTACGACGCCGGCACCTGTTTGCCGGGGTAAGGCATGCCTGACCCGCTGGCGATTACTCCAGCGAACGCAGATGATCGTCGCGCCGCAGGCTCATCAGCGCCAGAATGCTGATGGCCGCAGTCACAATCACATAGTAAGCCGGGATATCGTTGTTGCCGGTCTGCTTAATCAGCCCGCTGATAATCAGGCCTGCACAGCCGGAAAACAGCGCATTGGAGAGGGAGTAAGCCAGCCCCAGCCCGGTATAACGTACGTGGGTGGGGAACATTTCCGCCAGCATGGCAGGCCCGGGACCGGCAAGCATGCCGACCATCGCCCCGGCAAACAGCACGATCAGGCATTTCACCAGCAGGCCAATATCCGGCATCTGCAATACCTTCAGCAGCGGCCACGCGCACACCAGCAGCAGCACGCTGGCCGCAATCATCACCGGTTTGCGGCCGATGCGGTCGCTGAGTATGCCGGCAGGCAGGATGGTGAGGGCGAAGCCGATATTCGACAGCACCGCGATAACCAGCGCCTGATTCAGCCCGGTATGCAGCACCGACTGCAGGTAGGTGGGCATCACCACCAGGTAGGTATAACCCGCCGCCGACCACACCATAACGCGGCCGATACCCAGCAGAATGACGCTCAGCACCAGCCCGCTGCGCGCTGCCGTGGGTGGGCTGGCTGCACGCTGCGTATTGCTAAAGGTCGGAGTCTCTTCCAGCTGCATACGCAGCCAGAGTGCGACCAGCCCCATCGGCAGCGCGCTAATAAAGGGGATGCGCCAGCCCCAGGCATGCAGTGACTCCGGGCTCATCACGGCAGAGAGCGTGGCGACCACCGCCGCACCCGCCAGCAGGCCAAACGCCACGGTCAGGGATTGCCAGGCGCCATACAGCCCGCGCTTGCCCTTGGGGGCAAACTCCGTCATCAGGGAGACGGCGCCGCCGTACTCGCCGCCGGCGAACAGCCCCTGAAGGATGCGTAACAGGGTCAGCAGCAGCGGGGCGGCGACGCCAATCGAGGCATAAACCGGCACGAAACCGATCGCGGCGGTCGCCAGCGTCATCAGGATCAACACCGCAACCAGCGTCGGCTTGCGGCCGATTCTGTCGCCGATGCGGCCAAAGATAATCGCCCCGAGCGGACGGAAGAAGAAGGCAACGGCAAAAGAAGCCCAGGTCAGTATGATACCCGTCATCGCCGATTCGCCCTGAAGCGTAAAGAAGTTCTGCGCAATCACCGTGGCCAGAAAGCCGTACACGGCAAACTCATACCACTCAATAAAGTTACCCACCGCGCCCGCCACCAGCGCTTTCTTTCTTAACTGCTCAGGCTTTGTCATTGTTATTTTTACCTTCCGGGAAAACAGAGTACATCAAGGGTAGTTACCCGCTTCCCGTCGGGCAAGCGAGTTTTGGTAGGGGACAGGCATATCCATCCTGACGCCTGCACCGAGCACATTTTTCGTAGTGGACGGGCATGCCCGTCCCTGAAGCCTGCACCGCGCTGATGCAGCCTGCCAGAAAATGATGCCCCAATGCGGAACGCGTATAACCTGCGAAAACGCGAATTCACTGATTACCGGGGCTTTTAAAGCTGGCACAACTCTTGCTGAGGTAATGATAGCAGCAGCGTTACACAGATAACTGAACACAATAGCAGGCTAGGGTTCCGGTCCACGCAGGTGGATGACTGGTCCGAGAGCTGGCGACCTCGGTTGGGGTTACACGGCGGGAGAAAAGCCCGGGAGACAGCAACACCACAGGTGTCGCGCTGCCCCTTTTCCGTCAAAAACCGAGGTTACAATGAAACTTTCTCACATCCTCAGCATTTGCCTTCTCAGCGTTACCGCGCTGGCCAGCATTCCCTCACAGGCTGCCGCCAAAAAAGAGTTCAACGTCTGCTGGACCATTTACGCCGGCTGGATGCCGTGGGGCCAGATCGCCACCTCTGGCATCATCGACAAGTGGGCGGCTAAATATGGCATTAAAATCCACGTCACCCAGCTTAACGACTATATCGAATCCATTAACCAGTACACTGCCGGGCAGTTTGATGGCTGCACCATGACCAACATGGATGCGCTTACCATTCCTGCCGCCGGGGGCGTTGACAGTACCGCGCTGATCCTCGGTAGCTACTCTGAGGGCAATGACGGCATCGTGCTGAAAGGCAAGGGCAAGACCCTCAACGATCTGAAAGGGATGAAGGTCTACCTGCCGGAACTGTCGGTATCACACTATCTGATGGTGCGCGGGCTGGAGAAAGCGGGCCTGGCCGAGAAAGATGTCACGGTGGTAAACACCTCTGATGCTGATATCGTCTCGGCGTTTGCCACCAGCAGCGTGCAGGCGGCCGTGGCCTGGAACCCTCAGCTCTCCGCTATCAAAGCCACGCCGGATACCACGGAAGTATTTGAGTCCTCGCAGGTGCCGGGCGAGCTGATCGATATGATGGTAGTCAACAGTGACGTGCTGAAGGATAACCCGGCGCTTGGCAAAGCCCTGACCGGGGCCTGGTACGAGATGATGAGCAAAATGAAAGCGGGTGATAGCGATGCCCTGAATGCAATGGCAGCCGCTTCCGGCACTGATCTGAAAGGCTACCAGGCGCAGCTGAAAACCACCCACCTGTTTTACACCCCCGCCGACAACCTGAAATTTATTAGCGATGCCGAACTGGCGAAAACCATGCAGCGCGTGGCCCGCTTCTCATTTGAGAAAGGGCTGCTTGGCGACGGCGCGCAGAGTGCTGACTTTATCGGCATGCGCTTCCCCGGCAACGTCACCCAGGGCGACAGCAGCAACGTCAAACTGCGCTTTGACGACAGCTTTCTGAAGATGGCCGCCGACGGCAAGCTATAACCCCACACAGAGGAGCCAACGCCATGCGGCAAATGAATCGTCATCCCGACAGAGGCATGCATCTGATGCTGGTGCTGCTGCCGTTTATTCTGGCGATCGCCGCCTATTTCATCGGCTCCGCCGTGCGGCTGGATGCCAACCCGCACGACAAACTGCTGCCAGGACTCGGGCAGATGATCGACGCGGTGCAGCGCATGGCGTTCACCCCGGACAAGCGCAGCGGCGACTATCTGCTGTGGATGGATACCGCCGTCAGTCTTGGCCGCCTGCTGCTGGGGCTGGGCATCGCCTCGCTGCTCGGACTGGCCTTCGGCATTGCCGCCGGGGTGTTTCCAATGTGGCGCTCGCCGCTGTCGTCGTTTATGACCGTGCTGTCGATGGTGCCTCCGCTGGCTATCCTGCCGGTGCTGTTTATCGTCTTCGGACTCGATGAGCTGTCGAAAATCATGCTGATCGTCATTGGCATTACGCCGATGCTGGCGCGCGACCTTGAACAGCGGGCGCGGGAGATCCCGCAGGAGATCCTGATTAAAGCGCAGACGCTGGGGGCCAATAGCTGGACGGTGGTGCTGCGCGTGGTGCTGCCACAGCTGCTGACCCGGCTGCTGACCTCGCTGCGCCTGCTGCTGGGTTCCGCGTGGCTGTTCCTGATCTCCGCGGAGGCGATCTCCTCGACTGCCGGGCTGGGCTACCGCATTTTCCTCGTGCGCCGCTATATGGCGATGGAAGTGATCCTGCCTTATGTGTTCTGGATCACGCTGCTGGCCTGGCTGATGGACCTTGGCCTGCGCCGCCTTAACCGCTGGTGCTTCCCGTGGGCCCAGGGAGAGAAATCATGAGCTTTATCAACATCAACAACATATGGCAGGAGTATGGCAACCACGTGGTGCTGGAGAACCTCAACCTGAGCATCAACGAAGGGGAGTTCTGCACCATGGTCGGTGCCTCCGGCTGCGGTAAATCGACCTTCCTGCGCCTGCTGCTGGGCCAGGAGAAGCCAAGCCGCGGCAGCATCACGCTACAGGGCGAAACCCTGCCTGCGGAACCGGACGCCAGCCGCGGCGTGGTGTTTCAGCGCTATTCGGTCTTTCCACACCTTAACGTGCTGGATAACGTTGCCATCGGGCTGGAGCTGCCCGCTGCGCGCTTCTGTGGCCGGCTGTTCGGCAGGCGTAAACAGGCGGCGCGCCAGCAGGCGGCCGCGATGCTGGAGCGCGTGGGGCTGGGGCAGGCGTTAAAGAAATATCCGGCGCAGCTCTCCGGCGGCATGCAGCAGCGGCTGGCGATCGCCCAGGCGTTCATCATGCAGCCGCGCATTCTGCTGCTCGATGAGCCTTTTGGCGCACTCGATCCCGGCATCCGTAAGGATATGCACAGCCTGCTGCTGGAGCTGTGGCAGGAAACCGCGCTGACGGTGTTTATGGTGACGCATGACCTGTCGGAGGGCTTTAACCTCGGCACGCGCCTGCTGGTGTTCGACAAAGTGCGCATTGACCCGCACGAACCCAACGCCTGGGGCGCACGCATTACTTATGACCTGCCGCTGAACGAAACCCGACTGCGGCAGCGCCGTCAGCCCGCTGAAGTGCTGATGCACCCAACGGCTTTCGCCCACCCATCCACTCAGGAGATTTCCCATGACGCACCTCTATGAAGAGACCTTACCCGGCGGCGGCCACACCTCACTGGTGATAAAAAAGGGCCAGCTACTGCGCCTTACCGATCTTGAAGGCGGCGCCAACGTCAGCCTGATGCTGCTGAATGCCGATGAGAAAAGTGAACGCCTGAACCTGCCGGATACGCTGAAAGGGCAGCACACCGCCAGACTGACCGCCGGGCACTGCCTCTACTCAGATATGGGGCGCGTGCTGGCGGCCATGGTGACCGATACCTGCGGCTGGCACGACTGCTTTGGCGGCGTGCTGAATGCGGCAGAAGTGGCAGAGAAATACGGCGACGGCCGCTATCAGGAGCTGCGCAACGGCTTCTACCGCAACGGCAGCGATAATCTGCTGGTGGAGCTGGGCAAGTGGGACCTGCGGCTGGAAGACCTGCTGATGGTGCTTAACCTGTTCAGTAAAGTGAGCGTTGATGAAGCGGGCAGCTTCCAGTTTCATCAGAACCACTCCGCGCCGGGCAGCGTGGTTGAGCTGTACGCCCCGATGAACACGCTGGTGGTGCTCACCGCGCTGCAGCATCCGATGGACCCGAACCCGCACTATGCGCCGCGCCCGGTGCAGCTGGCGCTGCGAGATGCCCACGATGAACAGATGCTGGAAGGCTGTAAAACCTCGCGCCCGGAGAACCTGCGCGCCTTGCAGAATATCGAACGCTTTAACGTGACAGGAGCCGTCTGATGACTTTAATTACCAGCGCTAAGCAGGCCAGCGATGCCGTTTTGCGCCACACCATTCCGGCGGGTGAACCCTATCTGTTTGAAGTGAAGAAGGGGCAGACCGTGCGCCTGCACGATCTGGAGGGCAATCAGGCCGTTGATACGCTGTTTTACAGCGCTGCCAACCCGCGCGAGCGCTATGACGCCCAGCGCACGCTGCGCCGCCAGAATAACGCCTACCTGACCAGCGGCAGCGTGCTTTACTCCAACCTTGGCAACCCGCTGCTGACCATTGTTGCCGACACCTGCGGGCGCCACGACACCCTTGGCGGTGCCTGCGCCCAGGAGAGCAATACCGTACGCTATCACGCCGATAAGCGCTACATGCACAGCTGCCGCGATAACTTCCTCTGCGCCTGCATCCACGATGGCCGCCTGCACAAGCGTGACATCGCCGCCAACATCAACTTCTTTATGAACGTGCCGGTGACGCCGGAGGGCGGGCTGACCTTTGCAGACGGTATCTCCGCCGCCGGGAAATATGTTGAGCTGCGCGCCGAATGCGACGTGATTGTGCTGATCTCCAACTGTCCGCAGCTTAACAACCCGTGTAACGGCTGGAACCCGACCGCCGCCGAAGTGCTGGTGTGGAACTGAGCCGCCGAAAATCCTGAGATTTCCCCCGGGGACGACCCCGGGCGGCCTGAAGACTGGCGGGACGGCCCGCCCTGGTGTGAGTCTGACCTATGTTTAAAAAATTGCTGATTGCTAACCGTGGCGCGATTGCGTGCCGGATCCTGCGCTCGCTGCGCGAAATGAACGTCAGCGGCGTGGCGGTGTTTGCCGAAGCCGATGCCAGTAGCCTGCACATCCGCGAGGCCGATGAAGCGGTCAGCCTTGGCGATGGCCCGGCGGCCAACACTTATCTGGTGGTGGAGAAGATCCTTGCGGCGGCACGCGCCAGCGCGGCAGACGCTATCCATCCCGGCTACGGTTTTCTCTCCGAAAACGCCGCCTTCGCCGAAGCCTGTGAATCCGCCGGCATCGCCTTTATCGGCCCGACGCCGCAGCAGCTGCGCCTCTTCGGCCTGAAGCACACCGCGCGTGCGCTGGCGAAACAGCATCAGGTACCGCTGCTGGAGGGAACGGAGCTGCTGGAGAGTGTTGGCGCTGCGCTGATGGCCGCCGAACAGGTCGGCTATCCGGTGATGCTGAAAAGCACCGCAGGCGGGGGCGGCATCGGCATGCGCGTTTGCTACAGCGCTGCTGAACTGAGCGAAGCGTTTGAAGCGGTTAAGCGCCTCGGGCAGAATAACTTTAGTGATGCGGGCGTGTTTATCGAGAAGTTTATCGAGCGCGCCCGCCACCTTGAGGTGCAGATTTTTGGTGACGGCCAGGGCGAGGTGATTGCGCTCGGCGTGCGCGACTGCTCGGTGCAGCGCCGCAACCAGAAGGTGATTGAAGAGACGCCGGCAGCCAATCTGCCAGAGGGCATGGCCGATGCGCTCTGTGCCGCCGCCATCAAACTGGCGAAGGCGGTCAGCTACCGCAGCGCCGGAACCGTTGAGTTTGTCTACGACAGCGCCGCCGAACAGTTTTACTTCCTCGAGGTTAATACCCGTCTTCAGGTAGAGCACGGCGTCACCGAACAGGTATGGGGCGTGGATCTGGTGCGCTGGATGATCGCCCTTGCGGCGGGGGATTTGCCGCCGCTGGCAGAGCTTGGTGTGACACTGTCACCGAAGGGCCATGCGATTCAGGCGCGCGTTTACGCCGAAGACCCTGGCCGCCAGTTTCAACCGTCGCCCGGTCTGCTGACCGAGGTGTTTTTCCCACCCGCCGACGGCAAACGTCTGCGCATTGACCGCTGGGTAGAGTCCGGCTGTGAGATCCCGCCATTCTTCGACCCGCTGCTGGCGAAGGTTATTGCCTTTGCAGCCAGCCGCGAACAGGCGACAGCAGCGCTCAGCCAGGCTCTGGGAGAAACCCGCCTGTACGGCGTTGAGACTAACCGCCAGTACCTGCAGCAGATCCTCGCGTCGCAGCCGTTCACCAGCGGCTCGCCGTGGACGCGCTGCCTTGAGAAGCTGCACTACCGCGCCACCACCGTTGAGGTGCTGAGCGCCGGAACGCAAACCACCGTGCAGGACTTCCCGGGCCGCCTTGGCTACTGGGCGGTGGGCGTGCCGCCGTCCGGCCCGATGGACGACCGCGCTTTACGCCTGGGCAACCGCCTGCTGGATAACGACCCGACGGCGGCCGCGCTGGAGATCACCATGAGCGGCCCGACGCTGCGCTTCAATACGGCCAGCGTGGCGGTGGTGACGGGGGCGGCGATCCCGCTCACGCTTGACGGCCAGCCGCTGGCGATGAATCAGACCTTCGCGATCGCGGCAGGCAGCACCTTAACTTTCGGCACCATCGCTGGCCGCGGCGTGCGCAGCTATCTCTGCCTGCGCGGCGGGATCGCGGTGCCGGAGTACCTCGGCAGTAAAAGCACCTTTACCCTCGGGCAGTTCGGCGGCCATGCGGGGCGCGCGCTGCGTGCGGGCGACGTGTTGCATCTGAGCGAACTGCGCGATGCCCGCGCCGGGGAGGCACTGCCTGACGCGCTGTGCAGCGATCTGCCAGCGCTGCGCGAGCTGCGGGTTATCTACGGCCCGCACGCTGCGCCAGAGTATTTCACTGCCGGCTACATTGAGACGTTTTTCGCCACCGAGTGGCAGGTGCATTTCAACTCCAGCCGCACCGGGGTGCGGCTGATTGGGCCAAAACCGCAGTGGGTGCGCGACAGCGGCGGCGAGGCCGGGCTGCACCCCTCGAATATCCACGATAATCCGTATGCGGTCGGCGCGGTGGATTTCACCGGGGATATGCCGGTGATCCTCGGGCGCGACGGCCCGAGCCTTGGCGGATTTGTCTGCCCGGTGACGGTGATTGAGGCCGATCTCTGGCAGGTCGGGCAGCTGAAAGCGGGCGATCGCCTGAAGTTTGTCGCGGTGGACGTGGCGACCGCCCGCCAGCTGGCCGCAGAGCGTGAGGCGGAGCTGCAGGCGCTGGCGCCGGTTGATTCCGTCTGGCAGCCTGTGCCGCTGAATTCCCCGGTGGTGCTGGAGTGCGGCACGGGTGATACGCAGCTGGTCGCGCGGCTGAGCGGTGATACCCATCTGCTGCTGGAGATTGGCGCGCCGGAGCTGAACCTGGTGCTGCGTTTTCGCGCTCATGCGCTAATGCAGGCGCTGGAGGCCATTAACCATCCGGCAGTCATCGACCTGACGCCCGGCATCCGCTCGCTGCAGGTTCACTATCGCCCTGAAGCGCTGCCGCTGAGCGAGCTGCTGGCAACGGTCGGTCGGCTGTGGCAAACGGTATGCGCGCAGCAGGATCTGCGCGTGCCGTCGCGCGTGGTTTACCTGCCGCTGTCGTGGGATGACCCCGCCTGCCAGCTGGCGATTGATAAATATATGACCACCGTGCGCCGCGATGCGCCCTGGTGCCCGAGTAACCTTGAGTTTATTCGCCGCATCAACGACCTGGCGGATATTGATGAGGTCTACAAAACGGTGTTTGCCTCCAGCTATCTGGTCATGGGGCTGGGCGATGTCTACCTTGGCGCTCCGGTCGCTACGCCGCTCGATCCGCGCCACCGGCTGGTCACCACCAAGTATAATCCGGCGCGCACCTGGACTGCGGAGAACTCGGTGGGGATCGGCGGGGCGTATCTGTGCGTTTATGGCATGGAGGGGCCGGGTGGCTATCAGTTTGTGGGGCGGACGCTGCAGATGTGGAACCGCTATCGTGAGGTCGCCGATTTCAACGGCAAACCTTGGCTGCTGCGCTTCTTCGACCAGATAAAGTTCTATCCGGTTTCCGCCGACGAGCTGCAGGTTATCCGCCGTGATTTTCCGCTGGGGCGCTATCCGCTGCGCATTGAGCACACCGAGCTGGCGCTGGCCGACTATCAGCAGTTTTTACAGCGCGAAAGTGTGGGCATTGAGGCATTTCGTACGCACCAGCAGTCGGCCTTTAACGCCGAGCGCGAGCGCTGGATCGCCAGCGGTCAGGCGCACTTCGACAGCCAGGAGGAGGCAAGCGCGGCGCCGGATGACGAGCCGCTGCAGGCCGGGCAGCAGGCGGTAGAGAGCGCGATTGCCGGCAATCTGTGGCAGGTGAAGTTCCAGCCGGGCGATGCGGTAAAGCAGGGCGACGTGCTGGTGATTATCGAGGCAATGAAGATGGAGATCCCGCTGCTGGCGCCTTGCGACGGTATTGTCAGCGAGGTGCGCGTCCAGCCCGGTTGCGCGGTGCGCGCCGGCCAGTGCGTGGTGGTGCTGGAAAGTTAACATTATCCTGCAAGGGGCGGACCTTCTTTTTCGGTCCGCCCGGTTTATCTAACGCTGCTGACCAGCCACGCCTGCAGCTGTGTCAACTCTGTCTGCTGGTTGGGAAACGCCGCTGTCAGCAACGCCACCTGCTGGCCGAGCGCCTGCGGTCGATACTCCACGCCGTGTAAATTCTGTGCCAGCTGCTCTAACGGCGCCGGGTTCAGGCTGTCGCTAAATATCTGGCAGCGGCTAATCTTGCCGCGCTCAACGTCAAAGTGGATCTCCACGCCGCCCCAGCTAAAACGCGTATCCAGCAGGTGCTGGAAGTGCGGAGCCTGACCAAAATTCCACTGCCAGCTGCTCTGCTTAGCAAACTGCTCTTTAAAGCCCGGCAGGTCGGGCAGTGCGCTCGGTGAAATAATCTCCGGCTGGCACTGCCCGGCAAAGTGGCTAAAGAATGCCTGCGTTACCGCGCCACAGATCTGCTCAAAGCTAATCCCGGGCACCAGCTCTTCCAGGTTCGCCACGCGCGAGCGCACCGAGGTAATGCCCTTGGCCTGCAGTTTTTTCACATCCGGGTTGAGGTAGTCTGCCAGCCGGGACAGGTCAGCATTAAGCAGGATGGTGCCGTGGTGGAAGCCGCGATCGTGGGTCTCATGATAGGCAGAGCCAGAAATTTTACGCAGCCCGTCGGCGGTATTCACCACCAGATCGTTGCGCCCTGATGCTTCCGCCGGAATACCCAGCGCGTTAAGCGCGTTGAGAATAATCGCCGTTGATACGCTTTTATCGTACTCCGGCTTGCCAGCCATAAAGGTAAAGCAGCAGTTGCCGAGGTCATGAAACACCGCGCCACCGCCGCTGCTGCGCCGCGCCAGGCGAATATTGTCCTCTTCCATTCTGCGCGTGTTGCACTCTTTCCACGGGTTCTGCGAGCGGCCAATCACCACCGTTTCGGCATTGCGCCACAGGAACAGTACGCGCTGGGTGGCGGGCATCTGGCGAAAAATGCACTCCTCAACCGCCAGGTTAAACCAGGGATCGTAAGAATCGGATAACAGCAAACGCAGTGTGGACATTAATGACTCCATGGAGTGTTCAGCGGCGCAGGCATCATACCACCATGAAGCTTAAGAAAAAAAAAGAGCATCATTATGATGCTCTTAGTTATGCTGTTGGGGCTACAGGCCGCGCTGTTCCATCAGCAGCGCGAGGTCAACAAGGCGATTAGAGAAGCCCCATTCGTTGTCGTACCAGGCGAGGATTTTCACCATGTTGCCCCCAATCACCAGCGTTGAGAGGGCGTCAATTACCGAGGAACGCGCGTCGCCGCGATAGTCGCTGGAGACCAGCGGCTCCTCGCTGTAGCCGAGAATATCTTTGAGCGGGCCGGACTCCGCCGCCTGGCGGAATGCGGCATTGACTTCCTCCACCGTCACGTCACGATCCAGATTCACCGTCAGGTCAACGATCGACACCACCGGCACCGGGACGCGCAGCGAGTAGCCGGTCATGCGGCCATCAAGTTCCGGGATCACCTTGCCAATCGCCTTCGCAGCGCCGCTGGAATAGGGGACGATGGACTCGGCGGCGGCACGCGCGCCGCGCAGATCTTTCTCTGGCTGGTCGTGCAGGGCCTGGCTATTCGTGTAGGCGTGCGTGGTGTTCATCAGTCCGTGCTTAATGCCGAAGTGCTGATGCAGTACCTGCGCCGCCGGGGCCAGCCCATTGGTGGTACAGCTGCCGTTACTGACCACTTTATGCAGCGCCGGATCGTACTGCTGGTGGTTAACGCCCATTACGATAGTGAGGTCGTCGCCTTTTGCCGGGGCAGAGATGATCACCCGTTTGGCGCCGCCGTGGGTGATATGCACTTCGGCCTGCGCTTTATCGGTGAAGAAACCGGTAGCCTCGATCACGATATCCACTGCGGCGCTGCTCCACGGAATGGTCGCCGGGTCGCGCTGGGAAAAGACCTGAATACGTTGGCCGTCAACCCACAGTTCGCCGTCGCCCGCTTCCACAGGGACGGGCAGCGTGCCGGAGAGCGAGTCATATTTCAGCAGGTGGGCGAGGGTTTTACTGTCGGTGAGGTCGTTGATCGCCACTACCTGAAAATCACTGCGCCCAAGGGCGGCGCGCAGCACGTTACGTCCGATTCTGCCGAAGCCGTTAATACCGATGTTTACCATGGTGAACTCCTTATTATGAGTAATGAGTTCAGTCTGGACTGGCTTCTGAATGGCGTAAATGACAAATTTAGATCAATTTACGCCATTGTGCGCATGGCGAAGCGCTGACGGTATTCACCCGGCGTGACGTGCAGATTGCGCTCCATCACCCGGCGCAGATTGAGCGCGCTGCCAAAGCCACACAGGCAGGCAATCTGTTCAACGCCGTCGCGGGTCTGCTCCAGCCGCTGACGTGCCGCGCTTAAACGCAGCTCCTCAACATACTTTGCCGGGCTGATGGCGGTTTCACGGGTAAATACCCGGGTGAAGTTGCGCGGGCTCATTGCCACCCGTTCTGCCAGGCTCTGCACCGACAGATCTGCTTTCAGGTTAGCCGCCATCCAGCTTTGCAGCCCGGCAATCGGGCCATCGGCGGCCTGGTTGAGCAGGTAGCGGCTGAACTGGGCCTGGCCGCCGGGGCGGCGCAGATACATCACCAGGTCCTGCGCTACGCAGCGCGCCAGGTCAAATCCGAGGTCGTCTTCCACCAGCGCCAGCGTAAGGTCAAAACCGGAGCTGACCCCGCCGGAGGTCCAGACCGTGCCATCCTGCACGTACAGCGGGCCATTTTGCACGCTGACGTTCGGGAAGCGGGTTTGCAGGGCCTCCATCAGCCGCCAGTGGGTGGTGGCACGCCGTCCTTCCAGCAGGCCCGCCTGCGCCAGCAGCATCGCGCCGCCGCACACGGATGTCACGCGCCCGGCGTGCGGTGCCGCCAGGCGCAGCCAGTCAGCTACCCCGGCATTTTCCTCCTCGGTTAATCCGCGCCCGGTCACCATTATGGTATCGCGCTGCTCACCCGGGTCGAGATCGAGCAGGCGCTGGTCGGCCAGCAGGTTCAGCCCGGACTGGCCGTGAATCACCCGGTGCGGCTGCGTGGTGGCCACGGTGATGTGATAAAAAGCGTCGGCGTGCGCGCGCTGGCGGTTAGCCTGCATCAGAATGTCGGCGACGCCTGCGGATTCAAACAGCATGCCCCCATCGGGGACGATAATCAGGAAAGTGTGCATGGCGGTAAATGTACGATGTATACAGATTAAGTCAATGGGGCGGTAGGGAAAATTAAGGGCCGACCAGAACAGCGGTCGGCCCCTGCGGTTGATGTGCCCGATGATTGTTACCCGTAGGGGCTGACCCTCTTTTTCGGTCAGCCCGTTTATATAAGGGCCGACCAGAACAGCGGTCGGCCCCTACGATTGATGTGCCGGACGGTTATTTCCGTAGGGGTTGACCTTCTTTTTCGCTCAGCCCGATACAGTGAGTTCCCTTAGCTGAATATCAGCAATCAAACGCCATATTTGTCATAATTGTGGCGCTTTACTAATTATTATCGCTCTGATTATATTAATTAAATTCGACAAATCCTGTTGCTGATGGCCTGTGCCATCCGGCATCGCTTTGCCTGTTAATTAAGGGAAATCATGAGCCAGTCAGCGCAACAAACTGCGGCACTTACACGCCCAGAAAATCCTCCGGCCAGGGTGATCCTCAGCGATGAGCTGGCGCTCTGCGCCGCGCGTGCGGTGGCCGATCTGGCGCTGCGCGATGCCGCCACTCGTGACCGCGAACGCATCTACCCGCTGGAGGCGCTGGAGCTGTTCAGCCGCTCCGGCCTCGGCAGTATCTCCGTGCCGCGCGAATTCGGCGGCGGCGGGCTCTCTTACCGCACCGTGGCGGAAGTATTCCGCATTATTTCGGCCGCCGACCCGTCCCTCGGGCAGATCCCGCAGAACCACTTCGGACTGATTCAGTTCCTGCGCGATGCGGGTACCTTCGCACAGCAGCAGCGCCTGTTTTCTGCCGTAGTGCAGGGGCAGCGTTTAGGCAACGGTGGCCCGGAGAAGAACACCCGGCACACCCGGGACGTGCAGGCACGGCTGCGGCAGCGTGAAGGCGGGCTGCGGCTCTCCGGCAGTAAGTTCTACTCCACCGGTGCACTGTTCGCCGACATCATTGTTACCACCGCTATCGACGACAGCGGCCAGCCGGTGATGGCGTTTATGCCCCGCGATTCCGCCGGGCTGGAGATCGTTGATGACTGGTCCGGCATCGGGCAGCGCACCACCGCCAGCGGCACTATCCATCTGGATGAGGTGGCGGTGGAGGCTGCGCTGGTGATCCCCACGCCCGCCAGCGATAAACCGTCGCTGCGCGGCCCGGTATCGCAGCTGATCCAGGCGGCTATCGACGGCGGAATTGCCCGCGGCGCCTTTGATGAGGCCTGCGCCTTTGTGCGCCAGCATTCCCGGCCGTGGGTGGATGCCGGAGTGGAGCGCAACAGCGACGACCCGCACCTGCAGGCCGACGTCGGGCGCGTGTGGGTCGAGATTGCCGCGGCGGATGCGCTGCTGCGCCGGGCGGCACGCTTTCTCGATGAGGTCGACCCTGCCAGCCTGGATGCGGCCACGGCGGCGCGCGCCTCCATCGTGGTGGCGGAGGCCAAAGTGCTGACGACCCAGGCGGCGCTGAGGGCCAGTGAGAAGCTGCTGGAGTGGGGCGGCAGCCGCGCCACGCTCGCTGAGCATAACCTTGACCGCCACTGGCGCAATGCGCGCACCCATACGCTGCACGACCCGATCCGCTGGAAGTTTCACGCCATCGGCAACTACTACCTCAACGGTGTCTTTCCGGTGCGCCATGCCTGGATATAAGGAGCACGTCATGCCAACCAGTCAGGTTCAGGCCAAAAATCCCGCCAGCCGCATTCACAGTGCTGAGCAGGCTATCGAGGTTGCTCAGCAGCTGGCGCAGGAGTTTCGCAGCGGATCTTCACGCAGGGACCGCGAGCGCGAACTGCCGCACGCGCAGTTGCAGGCGCTGTTTGCCTCCGGGCTGGGCGCGATTACCGTACCGGCCGAATTCGGCGGCGCTGCGCTCTCTTCGGCGGTGCTGGCGCAGGCGATCGCCATTCTGAGTGAGGCCGATGCCGCGATTGGTCAGGTGCCGCAGAACCACTTTTATGCGCTGGAGGTACTGCGCGTCAACGGCAGCCCGGCGCAGCAGCAGCGTTTTTATCAGGAGGTGCTGGACGGCGTGCATCTCGGCAACGCGCTGGCGGAGTTCAGCTCGGCGGCGGCCCATCAGCGCTGTACGGCGGTGTTGCCGCAGGGTGCGGATTTACTGCTTAACGGCCAGAAGTTTTACGCCACCGGCGCGCTGTATGCTGACCGCATTCCCACTGCGGCGCGTGATGCCAGCGGCAGGGAACAGCTGGTATTTGTCCCGCGCTTTCAGCCTGGCGTCAGCGTGATCGACGACTGGTCCGGATTCGGGCAGCGTACCACCGGCAGCGGCACGGTCACCTTTGATCACGTCAGGGTCGACCCGCAGGATATCGTGCCGTTTCAGAGCGCCTTTGAGCGCCCGACCACCGTGGGGTCATTCGCGCAGATCATGCATGCCGCCATCGAACAGGGCATCGCCCGCGCCGCATTTAACGACATGCTGAACTTTATCAACAGCCGTGCGCGCCCGTGGCCCGATGCCGGGGTGGATCACGCCGCGCAGGATACGCTGACCATCGATCGCGTGGGCCAGATTGCGCCACGCCTGCAGGCCGGTGACGCCCTCCTGCAGGAGGCGGGTGAAGCGGTAGACGCCGCGCAGCGTAACCCGGATGCCGACAGCGTGGCGGCGGCCTCGATTGCCGTTGCCATCGTGCGCGCCTGGACCACCGAGCTGGCGCTGGAGGCATCCAACCTGCTGTTTGAGCTTTCCGGCACCCGCTCCGCGCTACGCGAGCATAACCTTGACCGACACTGGCGCAATGCCCGCACCCATACGCTGCACGACCCGGTGCGCTGGAAGTATCCGGCGATCGGCAACTATCTGTTAAACGGTGCGTTACCCGCCCGCAGGGGGACGCTGTGAGCAAAAAAATCCTGCTTAACGCCTTCAATATGAACTGCGTCGGGCATATCCATCACGGCATGTGGACCCATCCGCTTGACCGCTCCACCGAGTTTAACGACTTACGCTACTGGCTGGACCTGGCGCGTACCCTGGAGCGCGGCCTGTTTGACGGGCTGTTTATTGCCGATATCCTCGGCGTGTATGACGTCTATCAGCAGGGGATTACGCTGACCGCCAGCGAGTCGGTGCAGCTGCCGGTTAACGATCCGCTGATGCTGGTGTCGGCGATGGCCAGCGTCACCGAGCACCTCGGCTTCGGGCTGACCGCCAACCTGAGCTACGAGGCGCCATACCCGTTTGCCCGCCGTTTTTCCACCCTCGACCATCTCACTAATGGCCGCGTGGGCTGGAACATTGTTACCGGTTATCTCGACAGCGCCGCGCGGGCGATGGGGCAGCCGCAGCTGCTTGGCCACGACGAGCGCTACGACCAGGCGGACGAGTTTCTCGACGTCAGCTACCAGCTGTGGGAGGGCAGCTGGCAAGAGGGTGCAGTGCTTGCCGACCGCCAGCAGCGCCGCTACGCCGATGCGGCAAAAATTCATCCGGTGCGCCATCACGGTAAGTATTACCAGCTGGAGGGGTACCATCTCAGCTCCCCGTCACCGCAGCGCACGCCGCTGCTGTTTCAGGCCGGAAGTTCGGCACGCGGCGTGCAGTTTGCCGCCCGCCACGCGGAGTGTAGCTTTGTTAACGGCAGCACCCCGCAGGCGATGCGCACCCAGGTGGACACGCTGCGCCGCGCTGCGCGCGATGCCGGGCGTGAACCGGGTGACGTGAAGGTGTTTATGGGCGTGTCGGTGATTGTCGCGCCCACGGAAAAGGAGGCGCAGGAGAAGCATCAGGAGTACCTGCGCTATGCCAGCCCGGAAGCGGGGATTGCCCACTTCTCCAGCTCTATCGGCATCGATCTCGCCCGCTTCGGGCTGGATGAACCGATCGACAGCGGCTCCGGGCGCGCCATCGAGTCGGTCAGCAAAACCTTCAGCGGCTGGACACGGCGGCGGCTGCTGGAGCAGCACGCCCTCGGTGGCCGCTATCCGCTGATTGTTGGCAGCCCGTCGCAGGTGGCCGACCAGCTTATTTACTGGCTGGATGAGGCGGATATCGACGGCTTTAACCTGACGCGCATCGTCAATCCGCAGAGCTATATCGATTTCATCGAGCTGGTCATACCGGAACTTCAGCAGCGCGGGCGTTATAAAACCGCCTATCAGCCCGGCACGCTGCGCCACAAACTCTTCCACCACGACCGCCTGCCGCTGCGCCATCCGGCCGCCCGCTGGCGTCGCGATCTTTGAACATCTGGGACATATAAAGGGGTCATCATGAAAATAATTAAAACACTGTTACTGACCGCGCTGCTCAGCGGAAATGCGCTGGCGGCCGATTACAGCGGGCCGCTCAAAGTCGGCACCACCTCGGCCTTCGCACCGCCACTGGAAACCGCCGTGGCAGAGGCAAAGAAACAGGGGCTGGCGGTGGAACTGATTGAGTTCAGCGACTGGACGGCGCCTAACGTCAGCGTCGAAAACGGCGATATCGACGTTAACCTGTTCCAGCATCAGCCGTTTCTTGATAACGCCAATCAGCAGGGTGAATTTCATCTGGTGAAGTACGCCCCGGCGATTATTAATAATGTCGGCCTGTACTCGAAAAAGCACAGCAGCCTCGATCAGATCCCCGACGGCGGCACGGTGGCGATTGCCAATGACCCCATTAACGGCGGGCGCGGCCTGCTGCTGCTGCAAAAGGCGAAGCTGATAACCCTAAAGCCCGGCGCGGGGCTGAAGTCTACCGTTGACGATATTGTGGCTAACCCGAAGCACCTGAAGATTATTGAAGTGGAAGCGGTGCAGCTGTCGCGCTCGCTGGAGGAGGTTGATCTCGCACAGGGCTATCCGCACTATCTGCGCGCCTCCGGCGTGATTGACCCGAATAACGCGCTGTTGTTTGACGGGCTGGAACACCCGGAATATGTGATTCAGTTTGTTATCCGCGACGGGCACCAGGACGATCCGCGTCTGAAGAAGTTTGTTGATATCTATCAGCACTCCCCGGTGGTGCGCGCCAGCCTCGATAAGTTTTACGGCAAGCTCTATCAGCCTGGCTGGCAGCAGTAAGCATGGCGACGATGACGTGGGATGAGCTAACAGAAGCTGATGCCGTAAGCCCGGATGGCTCGACGCATGTGGCGATTCAGGGGTTGGTGAAACGCTATTCCGGCCAGCCGCTGGATGCGCTGCACGATATCAACCTGACGATCCCGCGCGGGGCTATCTACGGTATTATCGGGCGCAGCGGCGCGGGCAAGTCCTCGCTGATCCGCTGTCTTAACCGGCTGGAAACGCCCACGGCGGGGCGCGTGGTGGTGGATGGTGTCGATATTAACCGCCTGACTCAGCGTGAGCTGGTTGAATGGCGGCGCGGCACCGGCATGATATTCCAGCACTTCAACCTGCTGTCGGCGAAAAGCGTGCGTGAGAATATCGAGCTACCGCTGAAGGTGGCGGGCGTTTCTCCACCGCTGCGCAAAAAGCGGGTTGATGAGCTGCTGGCGCTGGTCGGGCTGGAAGAACGCCAGCACGCCTGGCCAGCTCAGCTTTCCGGCGGGCAGAAGCAGCGGGTAGGGATTGCCCGGGCGCTGGTGCATCAGCCGCAGCTGCTGCTGTGCGATGAAGCCACCTCGGCACTTGACCCGGAGACTACCGCCTCGATTCTGGCGTTGCTGCGCGAGATTAATCAGCGGCAGGGCATCACCATCGTGCTTATTACCCATGAGATGAATGTGATCCACGATCTGTGCCACCAGGTGGCGGTACTGGAGCAGGGCAAGGTGATAGAGCAGGGCCCGGTGTGGGCGGTGTATGGCGATCCGCAGCAGCCGACCACCCGCATCCTGCTCAATCCTCAGCATAGCGGTCTGCCGGAAGCGCTGCTGGCGCACCTGCATCGCGCTCCCCAGACGCAGAGTGACCAGCCGCTGCTGCGCCTGAGCTATACCGGTCAGGGGGCGGTGCCGCAGCTCGGGCTACTGGGTGAGGAGGTTATCCTGATCCAGAGTGCGCTGGAGTGGGTGCAGGGCCGACAGATTGGCCATATCGTATTGCAGGCGGCCAGACAGCCGCTGCCGTTTAATCCTGCCAGCATTCCGCAGACGCTGGCTGACCGCGTGGAGGTGCTGGGCTATGTCACTCCAGCTTGAACGTTTATGGCAGGGGCTGCTCGATACGCTGATGATGGTCGGAGCCTCCTCGTTGGCCGCGCTGCTGTTGGGGTTGCCGCTGGCGGTGATATTAGTGATTACCGATCGCAATAATCTCTTCGCCAATCCGCTGCTTAATCGCCTGTTGGGCTGGGTCGTCAACCTGTTCCGCTCGGTGCCATTTCTGATCCTGATGGTTGCGCTGATCCCCTTTACCCGACTGGTGGTGGGTACCTCCTATGGCGTGTGGGCCGCCGTTGTCCCACTGACGCTGGCTGCAACGCCGTTCTTTGCGCGTATTGCCGAGGTGAGCCTGCGCGAGGTGGATAAAGGGTTGGTGGAGGCGGCGCAGGCGATGGGCTTCCATCGGCGGCATATCATCTGGCATGTGCTGCTGGCAGAGGCGCGCCCGGGGATTGTCAGCGGATTTACCATTACGCTGGTCACCATGATTAATGCTTCGGCAATGGCGGGCGCGATTGGTGCGGGCGGGCTGGGGGATATTGCTTACCGCTACGGCTATCAGCGTTTTGACTCGCAGGTGATGCTCACGGTGATAATCGTGCTGGTGGCGCTGGTTACGGTATTACAGCTGTGCGGCGATCGGCTGTCGCGGCATTTAAATCATCGATAATGTGGTACTTTAGTTACAACGTACAGATATAACTATGAGTGTGTCATCTGTAACTACCGCGCTATCATTGAGGCTGCAGGCCGTTCAGGAGGACATTTTTAACGGTGCTACGTCAATCTTCCTGTATCACAGTACTGCAAAAACATCAGAATTCACGTAGCGCGATCTGTTTTATATTTTACTTTATATTCAATAGGATAGGAAGTTACGGAGTGTCGATGACCCTCTTTTGCTTCAAATGGATAAGGAGTGGGGAATAGTGCATAGTCAGACATTTAAGCTGAGGTCGTACCAACATTCTGACCTCGAAGGGGTGATTACGGTGTTTGAACGCGCTGTGCGCGAGACAGCCTCACACGATTATAATCCTGCACAGATTGCAGCCTGGGCACAGGTTGATCGGGAGTCCTGGCAAAAGCGGCTGCTCGACAGTCACTGCTGGGTTGCCAGCATCGAGGATAAGATAGTGGGTTTTGGCAACGTAGAGTTTGATGGTCATCTCGATCTGATGTTCACCCATCCGGAGTATCTGCGCACCGGGGTGGCCAGTGCGCTGTTGGAAAAACTGGAGTACGCCGTTATTGCCATGGCGTTGCCGGAGATATTTACTGAGGCCAGCGTCACGGCTGAGCCATTTTTCAGCAGGCGAGGGTACCAACTGCTCGCAGCACAACAGGTGCAGGTGCGTGGCCAGAACTTTATCAACTACCGCATGAGTAAATCACTGCTTTAGCCGGTCGATGACGACAGGCGCGCGGTGATAACTTCCATGCCGATCTGCTGACCATATGACAGCTCCAGCGTATTGCCATCAGGATCCGCAAAGAAAGCCCAGTAGCCAACCGGTGCAGCAGATTGCTGCGCTGCACGGCGCAAAACGCCTTCCTGCTCAGCCAGTTTGACCTTGGCATCGATCTCCTCGCGGCTACCGCAGGCCACGCCAATATGACCGAAGGGTCCCAGCGGTGTGTCATTACTGATTTCTGACTGCACCAGCACCAGTGCGAACGGCCGCGTCAGGTCAGACAGCCACGCCACTTTTTGTGCTTCAGCAATCCCGGGTTCACGCTGATGAATAATCTGCATGCCCGCGTAACGTTGATAAAATTCGACGCTTTTCGACAGGTCTTTCACCTGTAAAGCCAGATGGCTAAATCCAACATCATTGTCTGACATGAGCCGTTCCTGTGGGTGATGAGTGAATGCATCATGACACAGGCAAAAGGTGGCAGTTGATCGTGAGTGCGTTTTACAGGCGACGCTACGTAAATCCTGGCGTGGGAGAGCCCACACAATTTCGTAGAATTCACGTAGCGCTGCCTGAATTGACATCCGTAAGAGCAGGGCAATGAGGCTGGTCAGGAAGCTCTGACGGATTGACTACCTGATATCTTATTTAACATAATATACATTATGCGCACCGATAACGTCAGTCCCAAGCGATAACGTCTTGTTCTAGCAAAGTTAAAATGTCGTACTCCGGTTAGCCTGTTCTTATTCAGGCAGCCAGGATTATCACTATTAGGTTGGTCACCATGTCACCCTGCAACGGCGATCCTGCCGCTGCTTTGGGGAGTTCTTAACCGCCTTGCGGTGATCCAGGCCTTTGATGAAAAAATGCCTGCGACGTCGTGATGCTGCTTCACCACTCGGGCTGACTGAATGTCAGGTGCAGCGACTAAATGACTCGCGAGACAGCCAGGGGCTATCCACCAGTACCCTCGCCTTGCTGTCATCACCGTTAATGATATGCAAAGTACTCAGTCGACCAATTTCGTAATGCGGTAACTGTACCGTAGATAACGGCGGCAAAAACAGGTTGCCAATGCCTACATGATTATCGTAACCAATAACCCCGATATCCTGCGGGATACGAATTCCTTTAGCCAAAAGCGTCTGATACACCATAAATGCGATGCGGTCATTCCCGCAAATCACCGAATCAAACTGAGGTATCCCCTGACGAATATGAGCCATGAGAACGTCGGGAATGTCACGGTAGTGCTCATCGCCAAGCTGCATATAGTAATGATCCAGCGTACCGGGATCGATGCCTGCCTCAAGACAGGCGCGCGCCATTCCCTTTTGGCGACGGGACGTCGCCAGGTGGTTGGCGGGTAAATGCAGACAGATAGGCCGACGATATCCTGCCGCCAACAAGGCTCTAACTGCAGTGTACTGGCCCTTCTCGTCATCGGGTATGTAACAGGCAACGGGCTCGTCTTTATTCTCGCAATTTGCCAGAACACAGGGATGTGTCAGCAGCTTGGGCGGTATGCGTACTTCACGCAGCCCCATGGTAGTGAAAATGATGCCACCGGGCCGATGAGCAAGCAGCAGATCGACAATTTCGTCCGGATTATCATCAGAGAACATGTTAACCACGAAGCTTTTCCAACCGTGTGCGCGCGCGGTCTCCTCGATTGACAGCGTGATTTCGACGGAAAAGGGTGTGGTTACCGTATCCAATGCCAGTACGCCAATCGTCTTGTTTTTAGTCCCCACACTGCGGATCTGTTTTGCCGACAAATCGGGTACGTAGTTCAAATGCAGAATCGCTTCCTGCACGCGTGCAAGGGTCTCGGGCTTTACGCGTTCAGGGTAATTAAGCGCCCGCGAAACTGTCATTAACGATACATTGGCCATTCTGGCCACATCTTTCAAAGACGCCATAACCTTCCATTTTGCGAAAACCCGGATACTTCATTGCGCCGCAAGCGAACAGCCGTAATCAAGTTATCCATAGAGTTGAACCCACTATTCTAAGCTTTGAGCCTGTTATTTTGGGAATTTGGCAAAGAAATTTGATACAGATCTCACAATACCAATGTTAACGTTAACTTTTGTGATTAACATCGGATATTGCCATAAAACTCGGTGCCGGCGTATAATGTTAACGTTACCATGTGCGCATATAAATCGCTATGAGATTGCTCAGATGAAAAAAAAGCCTTCCCGCAGCTATATGCTGCTCAGCGCCCTGCTGTTCTTTTTCTTTGTCACATGGTCTTCGTCCAGCTCCCTTCTTTCTATCTGGCTCCACCAGGAAGTGGGTTTAAAAGCCTCCGAGACGGGTATTATCTTTTCCGTCTTATCAGTATCAGCCCTTTTCGCTCAGGTCTTTTACGGCTTCATTCAGGATCGTCTTGGTCTGCGCAAAAACCTGCTGTGGTTTATGGCCGCCCTGCTGATCCTCTCCGGGCCTGCGTATCTCTTCTTCAGCTATTTGCTCAACCTCAATATTCTGCTGGGAAGTGTTTTTGGTGGCCTGTTTATTGGTCTGACGTTTAATGGCGGTATAGGCGTGCTGGAATCCTATACCGAGCGCGTTGCGCGTCAGAGTACCTTTGAATTTGGACGGGCCCGCATGTGGGGTTCTCTCGGTTGGGCCGTTGCCACGTTTTTCGCCGGACTGCTGTTTAACATTAACCCCAATCTTAATTTCCTGGTGGCGTCATGCTCTGGCCTGGTTTTCTTTTTCATGCTGGCCCGATTAAAAATTGCGGCACCGGCGAGCATGGAAAAACTGGAGATTGGGGCTAAAAAGGTTTCTCTGGAAGATGCTATCCGGCTGCTAACGCTACCGCGTTTCTGGGCACTTATTTTCTTCGTGATTGGAACCTGTATTTACGGTGTATACGACCAGCAATTTCCGGTTTATTTTTCCTCACAGTTTCCTACCTTGCGCGAAGGGAATGCGATGTTTGGTTATTTAAACTCCTTCCAGGTACTTCTGGAAGCGGCAGGCATGTTCTGCGCACCCTGGCTGGTTAACAAAATTGGCGCCAAAAATGGTAATGACTCCAATTTATTGGTAATGATTTATCGTCAGATAGTGTCCGATAACTTTGTCATGTAGTTCCACCGATTTTGAGAACGACAGCGACTTTCTGCCCAGCCGGGCCAGATGCTGCCTCAGG